>Ga0101943_1000276_pt1 | contig 106798 bp, 95 predicted proteins | sample DewCreD2012metaG_5_FD_75244 | JGI IMG/M metagenome (GOLD analysis project Ga0101943, IMG submission 75244) | Hot spring sediment bacterial and archeal communities from British Columbia, Canada, to study Microbial Dark Matter (Phase II) - Dewar... ... | reverse complement strand
GAAAGCGAAGGGTGCAGGGGCGGACGCCGCCGCATTGCTGGCTCTTCAGGTTCCACGCCCGCCTAAAGGCGGTGCTATGATCCGCCCAGTAGGCCTGGGATTCGGTGCTCCAGCCCAGGAGCGCCGATTGGGATGTGTAGGTTTTGATTTCCACCGACCCCCCAACCCCCTGGACCTTCACGGGCGTGATGAGGATGCCGCGGAACTGCCATTCCCCCGCCTCCTTCAGCCGAACCCCCACGCGGATGATCTCCCCAAGCGTCTCCTCTTGACCGGAGGGGAAGCGGGGGTGCCGGATCTTCCCCGCAGGCGCATGCCCCAGATCCACCGTGATGAGCGTCCCCATCACGGTAAAAGTTTCAGAAGAAAGCTCAGCCGGATCCACCAAAGGGACCGGCACGTCCCGCTGAATCTGATACGCCCGCGGGGTGTCCAGGGAGAGAACCTCCAGCGAAGAAGCGCCAAGGAGAGAAGCGCCAAGGAGAGTGAGGGTGACAGGAGGCGCATCCGGGGTGTTCCCGTGGAGCAGAGAGAGGAGGATGGGGAAGGGCTGCCCAACCCGAGGATCGCCTTCCAGGGTGAGACAGAGCCGGTAGTCGGTGCTGCAGAAGATGGAGGAAAAGGAAGACAGGGGGGCGCCAGGCATACAGGCCAGAAGCAGCCCCAGGCCGCCCACCAGAAGCCCCCAACGCAAGCGGGAAGGAAACCGCAATCCCTCTATAGCCACCCCCTAAAAAGACGAGTTTTCCCCTTCTATTATGGCCTTGAGCGCCGCAGGTCCAGACATCAAGTTGCCCTACAAGAGCGGATGACCCGGCCAGACCATGCGCTCTGGGGGAAGCCGATCCAGATCGGTCTCCGCGAAGGGAACCTCGCCGCTGAAATAGAGCACGTCGACTTCCCCATCATAACGGTAGCGCCGCTTCACCCAGTGCGGGCCGACCCGCAGCACCACATCGAACCAGACCAGGCGGTTCTGGAGATCGAAGATCTCACCCAGGACCCATGACGGGGAATCCGGGGGCAGAGTCGGCTGGAGACGCTGCATGGCCCGTTCCCACAGGCGCTGACGCTGCGCCTCCGGCGTCAGCGCCTCATCCGGATCGCTCGCGGGGCGGCGTTTCCAGAACCCCATGGCGTCTTCCTCCGTGGCAGGCGGAATTCAGGCGGCCGGGCTTTCCTCAACCAGGCGCTCGGTGACGCCGAGGATGTGATAGCCGGCATCGACGAAGATCACCTCGCCGGTGATGGCCGCCGCCCGGTCGCTGCACAGCCATGCGGCCAGCGCGCCCACATCCTCGATAGTTACGTTACGGCGAAGGGGGACGATCTCCCGGAACAGGCTGTAGAGGGAGCGGAACCCCGGGATGCCGGTCGCCGCCAGGGTGCGGATCGGGCCGGCGGAGATGGCGTTGACCCGGATACCCCGGGGCCCCAGATCGTAGGCCAGGTAGCGGACCGAGGCCTCCAGGGCGGCTTTGGCCACGCCCATCACGTTGTAGTGCGGGACCACCTTCTCCGAGCCGTAGTAGGTCAGGGTGAGCAGCGCCCCGCCGTTCTTCATCAGAGGGGCCGCTTCCCGGGCCAAGGCCGTGAAGGAATACACGCTCACGTCCATCGCGACCCGGAACCCTTCGCGGGAGGTCAGATAATACGGGCCGCTCAGCTCCTCCCGCTTCGCAAAAGCGACCGCATGGACCAGGATGTCCAGCCGATCGTAAGTCTGACGGTATTTCTCGAAAAGGGCGGCGATCTGTTCGTCATCGCTCAGATCGCACGGTTCGATGAACGTCGCCCCCACGCTCTCCGCCAGGGGGCGCACCCGCCGTTCCAGGGCCGGCCCGGCGTAAGAGAAGGCCAGGGTGGCCCCCTCCGCATGCATGGCCTTGGCGATGCCCCAGGCGATGGAGTGGTCGTTCGCCACCCCGAAGATCAAAGCGATCTTCCCATCCAGCAGCCCCATGGAGGCCTCCCTCGAAGAGGTGATGCGCATCCAATTATAGAGGCCCTGACGGCAGCGCGGCCGCCGGCGGCCGGCCAAGCGTCCCTCCCTTAGGTGGAGGTCAGGGTCCGCACGTGCAGGATCTCCTCCTTTCCGATCGGCCGAACCTCATCCCGGCTCAGGGTAACCACCGCCACCGTCTTCCCGTCGCCCGTCACGAACTCCACCTCGAATCCGATCCCCTCCCCGTAAACGTGCACCACGACTCCTACATCTCCAGCCCGTAAGCCGTGCTCCGGCAGATCCCGCATCAGTACCACACTGTCTAGTTCTCGGATCATCGCTCATTCCTCCTCTCAAGGATAGGCGGTAACCAGCCGCGGCTGATCTTGACCCGCTTCCACAATCCATATCGTTCGAATCCACACCAATTCCCCTTTTGGTGTCCGCAGCTGACCATCCACGACATATTTGCTGCCGTATGGCGTCTCAAGGATGCCTCTCACGAGGCCCTCCCGAGCAACTTCCAGGAGCGCCTCCTGCAGAAGCTCTGGGTGTCTTTCATTGAACCCAAGGGCACGGAAGAACCTGGCCTTTGCCCTGCCGACGCTGTGTGTTTCCGACAGCAGATATCGAGTGATCTTGGACAAAGGGAAGTAGGCGTTTTCGGCATTCGGGAGCGGCATTGGAAGGCTCCACAAATGGCGATGGCTGTCTCTCGCGGCGATCCGGGGGCGCGGCACCCCACCGGATGAACCCATAGCCCGATGAAGGAGGCGCCCGCTCTTCATTTTAACCAAGCCACTGATTCGGCGGGCCAATGGCGTCCACGAATCGAGGCGCGGATGCCCGGACAGGTCCTTCCGCCTTCATCGGGGCTTACCCGGAGAGCGGCCTCTGCCGATGCGAGGGATGTGTTTTCGATCTCACGCCGATTGGAAATCGGCCTTCCGGGGCGCTGGCGCGCCGGGCGTCGGCCTCCGCCGACGCGAAGGGTGTTTTCGGTCGGCGCAGGCCGACCGTTGGCCGAAAGGCCTTTCGCGCCGATTGAAATCGGCCTTCTAAGGCGCTTTCGCACCAAGCGTCGGCCTTCGCCGACGCAAGGGAGGCGTTCCGGTCGGCGCAGGCCGACCATCGGCTGAAGGCCTCCCCAGGCCGACCGCACCAGCAACCCGGGACATCCCTCACATGTCGCGGGCCTTGTCATCGGGTTCCCCCTTGAGTTACAATGGATCCTGAGATCGAAATCGGGCGGCCGGGGCGCCCTGCTTCAGCCGTGGCACGGGGGAGGCACCTTTCCATCCACAGGAGGCCGGGATGCCGGACAGGCTTCAACGCCTGCAGGAGGCCCTTCAGGCTCACGTGCGCCCGGCCACCTTCCCGGTGGCGATCCGCATGATCGCCCCAGGGGAGCCATGGCCGGAGAAGACCCGCTTTCCCAAACGGGATTTCGGACAACAGATCGCCATCTGTCAGGGCTTCGCCATCGCCCGCCATTACGGATGGATCATCGGGATGCGAGGGGAGGATCTCTCCTGCCCCCTCGCGAAAGTGGTGTGGGGCTTCGAGCCCATGCTAGACTACTACCTCAACGGCATGACGTGCGCCGGGATGTATACCGAGACCCCGGCCGCCGGGGCGGTGAGCGAAGCTCAGGTCGATAAATGGCAATACCGTCAATGGGAAGGCGTCGTCGCCGCTCCCCTCCACCGAACCGCCTTTGAACCCCACGTCATCCTCATTTACGGGAACTCCGCCCAGGTGATGCGCTTGGTCGTGGCCCGCCTCTGGAAGACCGGAGGGCGTCTGACCTCCTCTTTCTCCGGGCGCATCGATTGCGCCGACGCGGTGATCACCACGATGAAGACCGATGAATGCCAGGTCATCCTCCCCTGCTACGGCGATCGGGTGTTCGGCCAGGCCCAGGACGATGAGATGGCTTTCACCATCCCGAACAGCAAAATCGAGTGGATCATCGAGGGGCTGGAGGGCACCCACAAGGGCGGCATCCGCTACCCCATCCCCAAGTTCCTCCGCTACACCGGGATCTACCCCGATCATTATATGGAAATGGAACGCCAGTGGAGGGAAGGGAAGGAAACCACCACGCCGGATTGAACTCCTGCTCAGGAGGCAACGATGGCGGTCGAGGTGAAAGAGCTCCTTCCGATCACCCAGCGCCACGAAGAGCTGGGCCTGTCCGATGAAACGGTCCTCCAGATGTATTACCATCTTCTCCTCTCCCGCCGGCTGGATGAGCGCTGCTGGGTCCTCCAGCGCCAGGGCCGCGTTCCCTTCCACATCTCCGGCATCGCCCACGAGGGCATCGGCGTCGGGGCGGCTTACGCGCTGCGCAAAGGCTTCGACATCGTGCACCCTTACTATCGGGACCTCGCCCTCTCCATCGCCATGGGGATGAAGCCGGTGGAGTTCATGCTCGCCCTCTATGGGAAGAAAGGCGATCCCCACAGCGCCGCCCGTCAGATGCCCTCCCACTTCAGCCTCCGCCGCCTGAACATCATCTCCGGCTCCAGCCCCGTCGCCACCCAGCTCCCTCAAGCCGCCGGCATCGCCCTCGCGGAGGTCCTCAAACAAAAGCTCCGCCCCCAGCTGGAGGCCGCCGGGTTCCGGGTGAGCCGGGAGATGCGGGTGGTCCTCACCTCCACCGGCGAGGGCAGCACCAGCGAGGGTGACTTCCACGAGGCGTTGAACTGGGCCGGCATCTACAAGCTCCCCCTCATCGTCCTGGTCCACAATAACCAGTATGCGATCTCCGTTCCGGTCTGGAAGCAGATGGCCGTCAAACGGGTGGCCGATCGGGCGGCCGCTTACGGCATCCGGGGGGCTGTCTGCGACGGCGGCAACGTCCTGGAGGTCTACCAGGTGGTGAAGGAAGCAGTGGATCGGGCGCGGGCGGGGGAGGGGACGACCCTGATCGAAGCGGTGACCTATCGGTGGACGCCTCACTCGTCCGATGATGACGACCGGACCTACCGGACGCGGGAGGAGGTGGAGCAGGGCAAGCTGCGGGATCCGCTGCCCCGCCTGCGGGATTATCTCTACCGGCGAAGCCTCCTCACCCAGCAGCTTGAAGACGAGCTGGAGGAACGGGTCCGGGCGGAGGTGGACGAGGCCCAGCGGCAGGCGGAGGAAGCCCCTTATCCGGCCCCCGAGGAGGCCCTGGCCCCGGTCTTCGCCACCGAAGATCGGTCCGGATGGTGGGGGGAATAGCCCATCTCCGGCGGACACCCGCACGCGCTGGACCGTCTGACAGCACGAGCGTCGCTTCCCTTCCCATACCGGAAGGAGGCTTGAAACCCGGAGGCCGGCTCTGCGACGGCATGTTTCGAACGAACGTTTGGAGGGATGATCCATGCCGGAGAAGACGCTGATCGAGGCGATCCGTGAGGCGATCGATGAGGAGATGGCCCGGGACCCGCGGGTCTTCGTGGTTGGGGAAGATGTGGGGCCGCGGGGTGGGGTGTTCCGGGCCACCATGGGCTTGTGGCAGAAATATGGGGAGTGGCGTGTCATCGACTCCCCACTGGCGGAGCTCTCCATCGTGGCCATCGGCATCGGGGCGGCCCTCAACGGCTTCCGCCCGATCTGTGAGATCCAGTTCGCCGACTTCATCCATCCCGCCTTCAATCAGATCGTCAACGAGGCCGCCCGCTTCTTTTACCGCTCCGGAGGCGTCTATAACGTCCCCATGGTCATCCGGGCTCCCTATGGAGGCGGGATCAGCGGCGGCCTCTATCACAGCCAGAGCGTAGAGGCCTTCTTCGCCCACGTCCCCGGCCTGAAGGTCGTCATCCCTTCCAACCCCTATGACGCCAAGGGGCTTCTTAAGGCAGCCATCCGCGACCCGAACCCGGTGCTCTTCTTCGAGCCGAAGAAGGGCTACCGGCTCATCAAAGGGGAAGTCCCCGATGGGGACTATATCGTCCCCATCGGCCCGGCGAAGGTGACCCGGGAGGGAAGCGATCTCACCGTCTTCGCGTATGGGATGATGCATTACTATGCCCTGCAGGCGGCCGAGATGGTGGCGAAGGAAGGGATCGACGTGGAGGTGGTGGATCTGCGCACCCTGGCCCCGGTGGACAAGGCGACGATCCTCAACTCGGTGAAGAAGACGGGGAAGGCCCTCATCGTCTACGAGGACAACCTGACCCTGGGCTATGGGGCGGAGGTGGCGGCCATCCTGGCCGAGGAGGGCTTCGAATACCTGGACGGCCCGGTGATGCGGCTGGCAGGGCCGGATGTGCCGGGGGTGCCCTTCAGCCCGCCGATGCAGGATTTCTTCATGCCCAGCCCGCAGAAGATCGCCGAGGCCATCCGGCGGCTGGCCCGATACTGAGAGGCCACATCCCCCGGAAATCACCCTTGCGCGAAGGAGACCTGCCGATGCCGACCCAGGTGATCATGCCTCAGCTGGGCGAGAGCGTGGTGGAGGGGAAGATCCTCCGCTGGCTGAAACGGGAGGGAGAGCCGGTCCGTCAGTTCGAGCCCCTGCTGGAGGTGGAGACCGAGAAAGTCACCACGGAGGTGACGGCGCCGGCCGATGGAGTGCTGCTCAAGATCTATTTCCCTGAAGGAGTCACCGTGCGGGCGGGTACTTTGATCGCGATGGTGGGGCAGCCGGGGGAGCGGGTCCCCGAGCGGCCCTACCGGGTGGGCCACGGCGGGGAGATCGAGCCGCTGGAGGAGGCCCCGGCCGTCGTGCCTGCGGCAGTCGCTCCTTCGCCCGCCCCGGAGCCGGCCCCGGCGGCCCGTCGGGAGGGCGGCCCGCGTATCTCTCCGGTGGTGGCGAAGATGGCGGCCGAATACGGCATCGATCTCTCCCAGGTGCCGGGCACCGGGGAGGGCGGGCGGGTCACTAAAAAGGATCTGCTGGCGTACATTGAGCGGATGAAGCTCCAGCCGGTGGGCGCTCCGGCAGCGGCCCGGGAGGCGGAGCTGCCGCCCTGGGAGCAACCGGGGACCGGGGAGCTCTTCCGGCCCACGGAGGAAGTGCTGCGGGCGGCTCCGGCGCCCGCCGCGGCCCCTGCGCCGGCGGCTCCACCCCCTCCGCCGCCCTCGCCCACGGCCCCGACCATGCCTTATGAAGTGGTTCCCCTCACCTCCATGCGTCGGGCCATCGCCGAGCACATGGTCCGCTCCAAGCACACCTCGCCCCATGTGACTACCGTTTTCGAGGTCGACATGAGCCGGGTGATGGCCCATTATGAGGCGAACCGGGCGGCTTTCGAGCGGGAAGGCGTCCGGCTGACGCTGACGCCGTATTTCATCATGGCCGCCGTGGCCGCCCTCAAGGCCTATCCCATCCTGAACAGCACATGGACCGAGGAAGGGATCCGGGTTTACAAGGTCTATCACATCGGGGTTGCCGTCTCCCTGGGGGAGGAGGGGCTCATTGTCCCGGTGATCAAGAACGCGGACACCTACAGCCTGGTTGGGCTGGCCCGGGCGGTCAACGACCTGGCGGAACGGGCCCGCCGGCGTCAGCTGAAGCCCGATGACGTCCAGGGGGGCACCTTCACCATCACCAACCACGGCGTCTCGGGCAGCCTGTTCGCCACGCCCATCATCCACCAGCCCCAGTGCGCCATCATGGGCGTCGGCCGGGTCCACAAGCGCCCGGTGGTCCTGGAGACCCCCCAGGGGGATGTGCTGGCCATCCGCCCCATGGTCTACCTCACCCTGACCTTCGACCATCGCATCATCGACGGTGCCCAGGCGGACGCCTTCATGAGCAAGGTAAAAGCGGTGCTGGAGAACTGGACGTAGGGAGTTCAAGGGGAGCAGTTCCTTCAGAAACGAAAAGCGTGTAGCCACACTTTGCAGATGAGGTGGGATCGCCATAAATACCAATACGCCGGAGGACAGGGATGAACCCAGCATCTGGGTCCTGGCTCCGGGTGGCCCGGGTTTCGGACGTTCAGGCCGCGGGAACCATGGTGATCCGAGCCGGCCGTTACACGATCGCCCTGTTCGCTGAGGGAGATCGCATCTACGCGATCGATAACCGGTGCCCGCATATGGGCTTTCCCCTCCATCGGGGAACCCTCCGCGAGGGCCTGCTCACCTGCCACTGGCATCACGCCCGCTTCGACCTGCAGACAGGGGGCACGTTCGACCTGTGGGCGGATGACCTGATCGTCTTCCCGGTGGAGATCCGCGGAGAGGAGGTGTGGGTCAACCTGCACCCGCGGGAGGATCGGCACGCCCAGACTCGAGCCCGTCTGGAGGACGGTCTGAAGCATCATCTACCCCTGGTCCTGGCCAAATCGGTCCTGCGCCTCCTGGACCTGGGGGAAGATCCGGTGGAGATCTTCCGGATCGGGCTGGAGTTCGGCGTGCATTATCGCCGGGCTGGCTGGGGGCCTGGGTTGACGATCCTGACGGCGATGATGAACATGCTCCCCTATCTGGATCCTCGGGATCGCCCCCGCGCCCTTTACCATGGCCTGGACGCGATGGCCGAAGATTGCGAGGGAGCCTCCCCCCGATTCCCGATCCGCTCGCTCCCGGGCCCGGCCTCAGATCCAGAGCGTCTCCACCGCTGGTTTCGGCAATTCGTGGAGGTGCGAGATGCGGAAGGGGCGGAACGCTGCCTGGCATCGGCGGTCGAGGCGGGCCTCCCCCCGGTCGTCATCGCTGGCATGATTTTCGCTGCCGCCACCGACCATCGCTACATAGCGGTAGGCCATGCGCTGGATTTTGCGAACAAGGCATTCGAAGCGCTGGAGATCGCAGGCTGGCAACACGCCGGCCCAACGTTGACCAGCCTCGTCCCGATCCTGGTGAGCGGGGAGCGCATGGAGGAGAACGCGGCCTGGCGTCATCCGGTGGACCTGGTAGCTCTCCTGGAGCAGGCCTTTGAGATATTGCCTACCATCCCGGCAGCGGATCCAGCCTCGAAGGGGAAATGGGCTGGCCCGGAGAGGCTGATCCCCGTGCTGCTGGGGGATCAGCCGGTGGACATCGTCGAGGCCCTTCTGGAGGCCCTGCGGGAAGGGGCACCATGGGAGGAAGTGGCCGGCACGGTGGCCGCTGCGGCGGCCCTGCGGATTGTCCGGTTCTCCATGAACAACGAGTTCAGCGACTGGGACACGGCGCTGCACACTTTCAGTTTCGCCAGCGCCGTTCATCAGGCGATGCGCCGGTTCCCCTCCCGCGCCCTCCTGCGGGGAGTTTTCGACGCGGCGATGAGTGTCTATCTGGATCGCTTCCTGAACATCCCACCGGCCCCTCTCCCCGAGGAGGGCTCCGCCGTGGGAGATCCCGACCATGTGGAGGAAACGCTCCAGGCGCTCCTTAACCGGCAGGCCGCGGTGCAGGAGGTCGCCTCCGTGGTGGCCGGTTATCTGCGGGCAGGGGGTGAGGCGAGCCGCTTGCTGGCAGCCCTGGGGCATGGGTTACTGCGCGAGGATCGAAACTTCCACACCATTCAGATGATGGAAGCCGCCTTCCGTCAGTTCTCGATCTGGCGCGGAACCCCTCTGGGGGACTGGGCGCTGATCGCCGCCGCCCGCTATCTGGCCGCCCACGTCCCAACCCGACGGGCCCAGGAGCAGACTTACCGCATTGCCGAGCGTCTTCATCGGGGCGAGCGTCTGTATGAGGAGCTTGCAGGGATGGAGCAAGGAGAACGCTAACGCTCAGCGGGGCCCATGCTCGATCGCCCGTGACCCCGTTAACCGCCATCTACGAGGGGTAACCCGGCCTCTGCCCGGAGCGTCCAGTAATCCTCCCACGTGTCGATGTCCCGCGGAAGCGGCAGATCCAGGGGGACCTCGGCTACCCACTCCGGGTGTTCCGCCATTAGCTCCCAGAGGACCTTTTCCCCGATCCGCGCTTCCAGGGCCTCAAACAGAGCCCGGGCGACCAGAACAGGATGCCCCCGCCCCTCGCGATAACGGATCACCTGAAGGGGCCGTCCGCGCTTCTGCCATCCATCCAGCATGACCTGTGCGGCTGACAATGGAAGGGTTGGCTGATCCCCCAGAAAGAACATGACGGCATCTGCCTCCCGCGCGGCCTGCAGCCCGGTCTGGATCGAGACCGCGCAGGCCTGCGCCCCCTCTGGCACCTTCACCAGGATCGCCCCCAGGGCCTCCAGCCGGGGAGCAAGCGGGGCTGATGAAGGGCCCAGGACGACCACAACCTGCCGGAGGGGCAAACCCCTAATCCTCTCCACGATATGCTCCAGCACCGTCCGCCCATCCCAAGGAAGCAAATGCTTCGGCCAACCGAGCCGGCGGGAGCGACCTGCCGCCAAGATGATCCCGCTCACATCGCCCATGGCTGTCATGCTCCCTCTGTGAAGACAACTGGAAGGAGCAGGCGGGCAACCGCGGTCCGCTCACTGCCCCCGTTCTGGCTGAGCAACCGCTGGCGTGTAGCGGGCAGGATCCGTGAGGAACGCCTGCCGACAATGGGCGCAACAGAAATAGAACCGTTGCCCCTCCCATTCTGCGTGATAGCGGGCTGTCGCCACTTCCACTTCCATCCCGCAGACCGGATCCCGGGCCTGCGGAGAGGTCGATTCCAACGAAACCATCTGTTCAGCCATCGTCCGCCGTCGCTCCTGCATGATTTCCGCCATTACCGAGAGGGCGATCTCCTCCTGGGTCACCGCCCCGAGGTCCAGGCCCGCAGGTGCCCGAATTCGCCCTAAATCCGCTTCGGACCATCCAGACTGCCGCAGGAGATCGAGAACCGCCTGAGCCCGACGGCGGCTGGCCACCAAGCCGATATAGCAAGCGGGGGTGCGCAGGGCAGCTGCCAGCGCTTCCTCATCGTAATGGCCCATAGAAGCCACCACGACGTAGAGCTCATCCCGGGAAGAGAAAGCCGGTATCGCTCCCAGATAGGCGATCCGGATCCCCTCTGGGGCCTCCCGGGAGGCTCCCCCACGGATCACCTGCGTGACTTCATATCCCAGAGCATGGCCGAACAGCGCCAGCGTGCGAGCCAAGGGGGATTCCCCGAAAATCAGCAACTGCGGTTCACGGACCCATGGCTCCAGGAAGATCTCCAGTTCCCCCCGGCTGGGACAGGCCATTGTCGCTACCGAGCGAGCCTCTTCCTCTAAACCCTCCCCGACAGCCTCAGGCGTGATACGGAGGAGGCGCGGACGACGGCTCGCCAGCACGGCCCGGGCCTCCCGAAGGATCAGATCATGGGCGCAGCCGCCGCCTACCCATCCATAGATCTGGCCATCAGCCGTGATCACCGCCCGATCCCCCACTCGCGCGGACACCGGAGGCTGCCGCCGCACGACCGTGGCGATCACGAAAGCCTCTCCCCGTGCCTCCAGATCCCGGATCAATTCGTCCAGCCGAATTCCGCCACTCAGACGCCAGCCCATAATAAAGCCTCACGCTCAGGAATCACACAGTTAAGCTCCGATCGGGGAGGGGGGATTGTCTATTCCCCCTCCCAGCGGCTCTTCGAGCCATCGTTGAAAAAGAGTTGAGCGAGGTACCTTCGGCGTTTCACCCCGCCCCTGAAGCCCTCCCGAGGGAGCATCAACTCAGCGAGCTTTCTCGACCTATTCTGTGATCCCATGTTCTCGCAGGATCTTCCAGATCTTCCATGGGGTGATCGGCATGTCGATGTGGCGCACCCCCAGATGGGACAGCGCGTCCACCACGGCGTTCACAAAGGCCGCCGGGGAACCCACATTGGCGGACTCGCCCACCCCCTTCGCCCCCAGCGGGTGGTGCGGGGACGGCGTCACCGTGCGGTCCAGCTCCCAGCGCGGCGTCTCCACCGCTGTGGGGATCAGATATTCGGTGAAGTTCGAGGAGAGGCAGTTGCCGTTTTCGTCGTAGGCGATCTCTTGCATGAAGGCGATCGCGAAGCCCTCGGTCAGGCCGCCATGGATCTGCCCCTCCACGATCATAGGATTGATCACCGTCCCGCAATCGTCGACCCCCACGAACCGGCGGACCTTCACCTGTCCGGTCCCCTTATCGATGTCCACCACACACACGTAGGTGCCGAAGGGGAACGTGAGGTTTGGGGGATCGTAGTAATAAACCGCCTCCAGCCCGGGCTCCATCCCCGGAGGTGGATTGGTGTAGGCAGCGAAGGCCACCTGGGGGAAGGTCACAAACTTCCCGGGGACGCCGCGGACCATGAAGCGGCCTTCCTCCCATACCACATCGTCTTCAGCCGCCTCCAGCAAATGCGCGGCGATCTTGCGGGCTTTCTCACGGATGCGGCGGGCGCACATGGCCGCGGCCGCCCCTGCGGTGGGGGTGCTGCGGCTGGCATAAGTGCCCAGGCCGTAGGGGGCGGTGTCGGTGTCCCCTTCCTCCACCAGCACGTCCTCCACAGAGACACCGAGCTCATGGGCGACGATCTGGGCATATGTGGTCTCGTGGCCCTGCCCCTGGTGGCGGGTGCCGAAGCGGGCCAGGATCTTGCCCGTAGGATGGACGCGGATCTCGCAGCTATCGAACATCTTCAGGCCAGCGATGTCGAAGGTATGGCTCGGCCCCGCCCCGACAATCTCTGTGTAAGAGGAAACGCCGATGCCCATCAGCTCGCCCCGCCGCCGCCGCTCCTCCTGCTCGCGCCGGAGCTCTTGATAGCCGATCAGCTCCAGCGCGCGATCCAGGGCCGCCACGTAATTGCCGCTGTCATAAGTCCACCCCAGCGCCGAGCGATAGGGGAACTTATCCGGAGGGATGAAGTTCCGCCGTCGTAACTCCGCCGGATCCATCCCCAGCTCATCGGCCAGGATATCCATCGCCCGCTCGATCAGATAGGAGGCCTCGGTCACCCGGAACGAGCAGCGATAGGAGATCCCACCAGGAGCCTTATTGGTGTAGACCGCGTCCACCTCCGCGAAGGCTACTGGGAAATCATAGGATCCGGTGCAGATGCTGAACAGCCCGGCGGGGAAGCGGCTGGGGTTCGCAGAGGCGTCGAAGGCGCCATGGTCGGCCAGGGTTTTCACGCGCAGGGCGGTCACTTTCCCCTCGCGGGTCGCTCCCAGCTCGACCGTCATATGGTAATCCCTGGCAAAGGAGGTGGAGGTCAGGTTCTCCGTCCGCGTCTCCACCCACTTCACCGGGCGCCCCAGCATCATGGAGGCCACGATGGCGCACACATAACCCGGGTAGACGGCCACCTTGTTGCCGAACCCCCCGCCGATGTCCGGGGAGATCACCCGGATCATATGCTCCGGCAACTTGGTCACCAGGGCCAGCAACGTCCGATAAGCGTGGGGAGCCTGGGAGGTCACATACAGGGTCAATCGACCGGTGACCCGGTCGAAGTCCGCAATGCATCCGCATGGTTCCAGGGGGGCGGGATGCACCCGCTGGAATTTGATGTGCTCGCGGATCACGACCTCTGATCGACGCAGGGCTTCCTCGGTAGCCTCGCGATCCCCTACTTCCCAGTGCCAGATATGGTTGGTTTTTTTCTCCCGATCCTCCCGCAGGACTGGCGCGTCCGGCTCCAGGGCTTTGAAGGGATCCACCACCACCGGGAGGGGCTCATAATCCACCTCCACAGCTTGAGCCCCATCCACCGCCGCCTCCCGGGACTCTGCCACTACCGCAGCGACCTCCTGATATTGGAAGAGCACCTTGCCCACCGCCAGGACCATCTGCTTATCCCCCGCCAGGGTGGGCATCCAGGCGAGGCCCAGCTCCTCCATATCCTCCCCGGTGATCACGGCCAGCACCCCGGGTATCGCTTTCACAGCGTCGGTGCGGATAGACCGGATACGGGCATGGGCATAAGGGCTGCGTACCAGGGCCATGTAGGCCATGCGGGGCAGGACGATATCATCCAGATAGCGGCCGCGGCCCTGAATGAAGCGGAGATCTTCCTTTCGCCGGACCGGATGGCCCAGCACGACATGGGTTTGCCCGGTAGTCGCCATGCCAGCCTCCTGAGCGAACAGGATCCCGTTCAGTGGACAGCTATCTCATGCGCGGCGTGCTGAATCGCCTTCACGATGTTCATATATCCGGTGCAACGGCACAGATTGCCGGAGATCGCAACCCGGATCTCCTCCTCGCTGGGATGGGGATTCTCCATGAGTAAGGCATAAGCGGTCATCAGCATCCCGGGCGTGCAGAACCCGCACTGGAGGCCGTGATGCTCCCAGAACGCTTTCTGCAGAGGATGCAGCTCGCCATCTTTGGCCAGACCTTCCACTGTCAGAATCTCCGCCCCGTCGGCTTGGACCGCGAACACTGTGCAGCTTTTGACGGCCTTCCCGTTCAGAAGGACGGTGCATGCCCCACAGCTGGTCGTATCGCAACCCACGTGGGTCCCTGTAAGCCCCAGGATGTCCCGAAGGAAATACACCAAGAGCATGCGGGCTTCCACATCGGCCTCGTATGGACGGCCATTGACCGTTACCCGGATTCGCTGCCGAGCCGCGGGCTGGATAGCCTCCATGGCTTTACGGACAGCTGTCCGGCGGGGCGCCGCTGTTGCACGCTTTCCCTTGCGAGCCGGCATGATTGCCTCCTTTCATGGGGATCAGCGGATACGGCTGGAACCTCCAGATCCGTAACAACATCCCCCGGTCCGGATCACACCATCGGAATACGCTCCAGAGCCTTCCGGAGAGCCCGGACGGTCAGGACGCGCACCATATCCCGCTTGTATTCAGCAGGCCCGCGGGTGTCGCTGGTGGGCTGGGAGGCCTCGGCCGCCAGCTCTCCCGCCCGGGCAATCACACCTTCGTCCAGGCGCTTGCCGATCAGCCATTCCTCCGCCTCCCGGGCGCGCAGGGAAGTGGGTCCCACCGCGCACAGCCCAATGCCAGCCTTCCGACACACCCCATCCGCATCCAGGGCGATCTGGACTCCCACTGCGACCACGGCGAAGTCGCCTACCTTGCGTTCGATCTTGAGGTAAGCCCCGGCCTCCCGCGGCCCAGGAGCGGGCACCCGGATCTCCGTTACGATCTCACCAGGCTGCAGAGCGGTCATAAAGGGTCCGGTGAAGAACTCCTCCAGCGGTACAGTGCGCTGGCCTATCCGACGGCCCTTGGGGCCAGTGATCACCACCTCCGCCTTCGCTGCCAGAAGAGCCGCTCCCCAATCCCCTGCTGGATCCGCGTGGGCGATGGAACCTCCGACGGTGCCCCAGTTACGCACAATAGGATCGGCGATGACCCGCGCTGCATCCGCCAGGAGAGGATAACGCTGCTGGATGAGCGAGGCGCGCTCCATTGCGCGATGACGCACCATGGCACCGATACGCAGAACCCCCCGGTCCTCTTCCAGGAAGTCCATGCCGGGGATGCGATTGAGGTCGATGAGGACCTTCGGGTTGGCCAGCCGGAATCGCATCATCGGGATCAGGCTTTGCCCGCCAGCCAGGAGACGGGCATCCGGGCCGTATTGCTGGAGGAGGCGGATAGCCTGATCCAGGGTCGAGGGGGCGGCATATTCAAATGGCGCGGGAAACATGGGGGCCTCCTGATCATGGGATGATCACGGCGCGGCCGATGTAGCGGCGGTTCTTGAAATCGTCAATGGCCTGGTTGATTTGCTCTAGCCGATACTGCCGGCTGTGAACCTTCACCAGACCCCGAGCATTGAGATCCATCAATTCCACCAGCTCCATGTAGTTCCCAACCAGGCTCCCAGCGATCGTGATCTCATTGAAAATCATCTGCACCGTGGGGACCTCGAGCTTCCCTCCGTAACCGATGATGAAATGGGTTCCTCCCCTGCGGAGCATCTGCCAGCCTTGCTGCTCCACCCCCGCCTCTCCAACGAAATCCAGAACCACATGAGCACCCCCCTTCGTCCGCTCGCGGACCTCCGCCACGAGGTCCGGGCCGCCGGGGAGGACTTCATCCGCCCCCAACTCCTGGGCCAGGCGACGGGCGGACTCGGTGATGTCTACAGCGATAATGCGGGCGCTGGAAAGGGCACGGAGAGCCTGGAGGGCGATGTGGCCCAGGCCGCCGATCCCGATGATCACACAGGAGGTTCCCGGAGGCAGCAATTTCGCCGCCCGCTTGGCGGCCCGATAGGCGGTGAGGCCCGCATCGGCCAGCGGGGCCACATCGGCAGGGGCCACCCCATCGGGGAGTTTAACCAGAGCCCGCTCGTTCGTCACCAGATATTCGGCGAACCCTCCGTTAGCGTTCAGGCCAGGAAAGACACCCCGCTCGCAATACATATCCTCCCCCTGACGGCATGCCAGACACACCCCGCAGGTTCGAAGAGGATGACAAATCACGGCATCCCCCGGCTTCACCGAGGTCACCGCGCTCCCCACCTCCTCCACCCAGCCGGCGTTCTCGTGGCCAGGGATGTAGGGGAGCAACTTCCCGTCTGGATCCAGAATGCTCCGCCACACGCCTTCGATGATGTGCAGATCGGTGCGGCAGAGGCCAGCCGCCCCAATACGCACAATGACTTCGTCCGGAGCAGTGATCTTCGGCTCCGGGACCTCCTCAATTTGCAGCTGGACGTTCAAATGCGGGTCATACTGGTAGAGGCGGGCCGCTTTCATGGCTGACCTCCAAAGGGCAAATAAACCAGGATAAGCATGTGCAGCAGCCAGGCCGCGCATGGGCCTGTTGTGTAATGGCCCTCCTATGCAGCCATCGCAGCCAGCCGCTGGCCGATCGGATCGCGCTGGAGCTTCTCCCGTTGAGCGGCGATGTCGATCCCATAAAGCCGCGCCGCGTTCTCCCCCAGGATCTTGCGTTTGGTCTCCAGGGTCAGATCAACGCCATATTCCTCTTTGATGTCCGGCGGCAGCTCGAAGGAGATGAACCGCTCAATGATCCAACGCGGCGACCAGAGGGCATAATCGCTGCCGAAGAGAATGCGATCAGGTCCCAGCCAGTAGAGGAGATTGGCCATGATCTCGGCGAAATACCGTGGGCGGGAGTGGATAAAGGCGATGGCCACCGCCAGGCCCGCGTAGACGTTCTTGTCCTGCGTCGCGATCCAGCAGAAGTCATCCAGGCGCGGCAGGCCACAGTGCTCCACAATGAAATTCAAATCGGGGAAGTCAGAGGCCGCTTGATCCACATCATGCACATCGAAGGCATCCTTGTTCAGCGGGTAGATCGTGGGGCCTTTATGAACATGGATATTGCGGATCCCCAGCTCGCGGCAGAGCTCCAGATAACGGTAAGCCATGGGCTCCGTCAGTCGCCATCCACGGGACTCCCCCCGCCACTCCGCTGTATAGAGCTTCAAGCCCTGGATGGGATATTCCTCCACCATCCGCCGGAACTCATCCAGGCCCTTCTCTCCCCAGCGGGGATCAAAGGTGCCGCACAGGATGAAGCGCTCGGGATACTTCTGCTTGAGGACGTAGTTCTGGACATGGGTATTAAAACCGTTCTTGAAGAACTCAGTGAGATAGGTGGAGTTGAAGATCCCCATATCCACATAGCCTTCAAGAAAGAGATCCCGGATCAGGGTTTCCTCATCGTATTTGCAATATTTATCGAAGGGCCAGACATAATCCGCGGGGCTGAGGGCCTTGTGATAATCGTAAAAGCAAAGCATCCAGCCTTCCCCGTATTTGTTCCGCCAGTTCTCCGGGCTTCCATCCCAGAAATGGATGTGGCCATCGATCACGAAAATCTCCTGTCCATCGACCCGGATCATGGGGCACCTCCTTTCCGACTGGCCAGCAAGGCCTGGCAGAGAAAAGCATTGGATTTGAAATTCAGGAGAGCCGCTCGACTTCGACAGAGATAGTCGTTGAAGGATTCGAGAGGGATTGGATGGCCATCCGCATCCAGCATGAGGGGAGCATCGGGGCGCATATCGAGGCCCAATTCCCGCCGTCGCTCCAGATAACGCCGAATCGCTTCCCCGGGCTCAAGCGACACCCACACACCATCGGCCCGGCGGACATGCCACGTTCCGCCGGATTCAGATAAATCAGCGAGGCGCAAGGCACAGATCTCCTGTGGGGAGAAACCCGCAGCGCGGAGAGCGTTCAGGAGCGCGAACTGACGGCCCAGATAACTTTTGCGCCGGAAGAACGCACGGAGCTCATCCAGGGATCCCGTAACCTCTCCGGGGAAAGCTTCTTCAAAGGAGCGCCCATTCTGGACAGCGGACTCGATGGCTTCTGAGGCGAAGTGATCCAGCAATCGGATTTGAACAGCCTGGATGCCTTCAACCTGGAGAAGAGCACGCCGGATATCTTCCACCATCATGAACACGAAGTTGGGGGCACACCAGAAAGTGGGCAAACGAAGGGTCACCCACGCGCAGGAGCCTTCCACGGTCACTGCCTCGACAAACCCAAGCCGGACAATGGAGTGATCCAGCTCCGGGTCCAGAACTCCATCCAGAGCCTGCCAGAGCTCCACCACTACCGATCGCTCTCGCGCCCTGGCATCGGCGTCTATCTCCCCGAACCCGCCATCTGCCCCTCCTTCCCTGTCCACCATATAGTATAGAGCAATAAGCAAAACCTGTCAACTTGAGGAGAGTTGATGAGAATTAATTGTGATTTAAATAACAATTTAGAATATTTCATCGCAATTTAGTGATATTAATCACGGATAGATTTTGCGCGGGATAAATAAACCGCACTCCGATGGGGGGATGCCCCTCATTCTCCGCATTCAGGTCCTCCCGCAGGATCTCCTGGAAGACTGCTTTTGGGACCGTCTTGCTTTCCCCGTTCGAGCCCAGCTGCCCATGTCTTGTAAAATAGCGATGTGTTTCCCACAACTACGGATGGGAAGGACGCTTTGCATAGCGAAGGTCATCCCATCTGAACTCTGGAGGTTCCTATGGATGTCCTGGAAGCGATCATGACCCGCCATATGGTGGGGAAGGTGCGGCCGGAGCGGCCGACGCGGGAGGAGATCGAGACGTTGCTCCGGGCGGCGGTGCGCGCCCCCAACCACCGCCTGACCGAGCCCTGGCGCTTCGTGGTGATCACCGGCCCGGCCCTCGATGAGCTCGGCGAGGTCTTCGCCCAGATCCTCCAGGCCGTCAAGCCCGACGCCACCGAAGAGGAATTGAAACGGGAACGGGCGAAACCCCATCGGGCCCCGGTGATCATCGCGGTGGCCTGCCTCAAAGGCCGCGACCCCATCGAAACCCACGAGAACATCGTGGCCACCGCCGCCGCCATCCAGAACCTCCTCCTCGCCGCCCACGGCATGGGCCTCGGCGCTTACCTCCGCACCGGCGACACCGCTTACCATCCGCTCCTGTTGCGCTGGCTGGGGGTCCCAGAGGACGCCCAGTTCATGGGCTTCATCTATCTGGGCTACCCGGCTCCGGATGCCCCACCTCGACAAACCCCCCGCCGCCCCATCGAAGAAGTTACTCAGTGGCGGGGATGGTCCTGAAGGCCATCATCCACCCTCGCCTGCAAAGCCGGGGGCCGGACGGAGGGCCCGGCCCCCTTGCCTTCCAGGGAAAAGCGGACGATCGTTTGTTCCCCCACCCATCTCTGCGTATAATGACGGCGAGCTTGATCCTCCAGACCCTGGAGGACGACAGGCCGAATTCCAGCCACCCTGGAACAGACTCCAGGCAGGAGGGCGCCATGTTCGATCGGGAGAAGCTTCAGGAGCTGGCCGCGGCGCGGGATCGGTGGGAGGAGACGACGCTACAGCAATGGCTGGCCCGCATGCCGGAGCGCCAGGAGGTCTTCACCACGGTCTCCGGGGAGCCGGTGAACCGCCTCTACACGCCCCTCGATCTCCCCGACTTCGACTACCTCCGCGACCTCGGGTTCCCCGGCGAATATCCTTTCACCCGCGGTATCCACGCCACGATGTATCGGGGCCGCCTCTGGACGATGCGCCTCTTCGCCGGCTACGGCACCGCCGAGGAGACCAACGCCCGATTCAAATACCTGCTGGAGCACGGCCAGACCGGCCTCTCGATCGCCTTCGACCTTCCTACCCTTTACGGCTACGACACCGACGATCCCATGGCGGAAGGGGAATTCGGCAAGTGCGGCGTGGCGGTCTCCTCGCTGCTGGATATGGAGATCCTCCTGGACGGCATCCCCCTGGATCAGATCACGACGTCGATGACCATCAATGGGCCCGCAGCGATCATCTGGGCGATGTATCTGGCGGTGGCGGAGAAGCGCGGCATCCCATGGGATCAGATCGGCGGCACCACCCAGACGGATATCCTCAAAGAATACATCGCCCAGAAGGAATGGATCTTCCCGCCCGAGCCCTCCATGCGCCTGGTGGTGGATATGATCGAGTTCGGCTCTAAATATGTGCCGAAGTGGAACCCGATCAGCATCAGCGGCTATCACATCCGGGAGGCAGGAGCGACAGCAGCCCAGGAGCTGGCTTTCACCCTGGCCGACGGCTTCGAATACGTCCGCTGGTGTCTGCGGCGGGGCCTGGACATTGATTCTTTCGCGCCCCGTCTCTCGTTCTTCTTCAACTGCCACAACGATTTCTTCGAGGAGATCGCCAAATTCCGGGCGGCCCGCCGGATCTGGGCCCGGGAGATGAAGGAGACCTTCGGCGCGAAGAACCCGCGCTCCTGGTGGCTGCGCTTCCACACCCAGACCGCCGGCTGCACCCTCACCGCCCAGCAACCCTACGTGAATGTGGTCCGGGTGGCCCTCCAGGCCCTGGCCGCCGTCCTCGGCGGCACCCAATCCCTGCACACCAACGCCCTCGACGAGGCCATCGCCCTCCCCAGCGAGTTCGCCGCTAAGCTGGCCTTGCGCACCCAACAGGTCATCGCCTACGAGAGCGGAGTGACGAACACCGTCGACCCCCTGGGGGGCAGCTACTACGTGGAATATTTGACCAACCGCCTGGAGCAGCAGGCCTACGAATACTTCCGCAAGATCGAGGAGCTGGGCGGGGTGATCCCCGCCATCGAAGCGGGCTTCTTCCAGCGGGAGATCGCCGAGGCCGCCTATCGCTACCAGAAGGAGATCGATGAGAAGCGCCGGATCATCGTTGGGGTCAATGAGTTTGTGGAGGAAGAGGAGGTGAAGCCACCGATCCTTCAGATGGACCCCGAGGGGGAGCGCCGGCAGCGGGCGCGCCTGCAGAAGCTCCGGATGGAGCGCGATAACGAGCGCGTGGGGCAGGCCCTGGCCGCCCTTCAGGAGGCCGCTCGCCGGGAGAACGGGAATCTCATGCCCTATATCCTGGACGCCGTGAAGGCCTATGCGACCCTGGGGGAGATCACCCGGGCGCTCAAGGCGGTATGGGGAACCTGGCAGGAGCCGCTGATTATCTGAGCGAGGGGCTACGCCCCCCCTCCTTCCGGGGCGGGTGGGCGCGCCCATCCGCCCCCCCAGATCTCTGAAGAGGGACAGGCTCCCCATGCGGCGCGGCGCTCCCCTGCAACGTCCTGTTGGGTTTGGAGACACCCTCTTCCGTTAGGGCATAGGAGATGAGAGCCCGTCGCCTTCCGCTCCAACTTCCCCAATCCCGTCGAATCCATCGATGGGTCCGGAGACCTTCCGAAAGATCGATCCGCACCTGCGGCGAGGACGGAACGGAATCCTCATCAGCCTGCTCGCCATCAGCCTGTCCGCCTCGCAGCCTTTTCTTTCCTTCGAAGATCGCCTGAGCCTGCATGTGGCCGGGCGAGGCTTCCACTTCGCCACCTGGCTCCTCTCAGTCTGGTGGGAGAAGCTGATCCTCGACACCGCCACCCCGCAGGCCTTTCTGGATGAGGCGACCCAAGGTCGGACGCTTCGAGGCTTTTTGCGCCATCTGGAGGCCGCGCAGCAAGCGGCGGCCGATCTGGAACACCGGATGGCCGGCTCCGAGCCCACCGATCCCGCCATCCTGGAGGATCTCCGGCGTCGCTGGGAGACGGAACATCGGAAGCAGGAAGCGTTGCGTCCCCTGGTGGAGGGCATCCTCGCGGAGCAGCTCGCTGTTCTCCTCCGCGGGGAGGGATTGACTCTCCTGGGCTATCCGATCCCCCCGGTCAACCTCCGCCTGACGGCCATGCCCAACCTGCTGGTGGTATCGCCCCGGGATCGGATCGTCCAGCGGGCCGCCCTCCCCTTGCAGGCCGATCTCACCGCCGATGAGATGGAGCGGATCGAACGACACGTCGATGGGGCCTTCAACGTGTCCTCCCTGGTCGTTCCCCTGGGCGGCCTGGCTCTCTACCCGGCAATGATTCTGGAAATCCCTTCCCTCCCCTACCTCACCGAAACCATTGCCCATGAGTGGACCCATCACTGGCTCTTCCTGTGGCCTCTGGGATGGTTCTACGAGCGCCCGGAAGCTCGCACCATTAACGAGACCGCCGCGGATCTGGTGGGGAAGGCCCTGGGACGGGCGTGGCTGGCCCGCTTCTACCCCGAGGATCTCCCCTCACCCCCCTCCCCTGCAGACTCGCCCCATGCTCCAGAGGAACAGCCGGCCTTCCATTTCGGACGGGAGCTGGCGAAAACCCGAACGGTGGTGGAGCGACTGCTGGCGCGGGGGGAGATCCGCCGGGCGGAGCAGTATATGGAGGCCCGACGCCGGGTCTTCCTGGAACACGGCTACGTGATCCGCAAGCTGAACCAGGCCTACTTCGCTTTCTATGGCGCCTATGCGGCGGAGGAAGGTGCGGCAGGCGTGGAGGATCCCATCGGCCCGCGCGTGCGTCGCCTGTGGGAGCAGAGCCCATCGTTACGGGCCTTTCTGTTCCGGATCGCCTTCATCACCGACCTGGCCGGCCTCCGCCGGGCGCTGGGGGAACCATAAACCGTCTGGCCCTCCCCGCGACGCTCCAGGCCACGGGGGCAGAGAAAACCAGCCGCCTGACCTCTACCTCCCGATCCTCCTCTCATGTCGGTAAATTGACAGGATGCATCCTCTGACTTAAAACAAAGTAAGAGTTACATGGCGCGGGTCCGTTGGGGGAGTCCGGGCGAGCCGGGCTGAGAGGACGGCCATATCCGCCGTCGACCCCTGGAACCTGATCCGGATCATGCCGGCGGAGGGAAGACGGGCGCGCCGCGGCGATCTCGCACCACCTCCCTGTGATCCCGCCCTCTCCTCCTGGCTCCGCCTCATCTCATACGGAAACTGGATTCGCACAGCCAGATTTCTCCGGGAAGTAGAGCGCCCTCATGACGAACGCCAATGAAATCGTGATCATCGGCGGCGGGATCTGCGGGCTCTCCATCGGCTGGTTCCTGGCCCGCTCTGGATACCCGGTGACGATCCTGGAACGGGGCGGCGCCGGGCTGGGCGCGACCTGGGCGGCCGCCGGGATGCTGGCCCCTCACGCGGAGGCAGAGCCCGGTGAGGAGAGGCTCCTGCCGCTGTTGCGGGCTAGCCGCGATATGTGGGCCGACTTCGCCCGGGAGCTGGAGGCCGTCTCCGGGATCCCCGTGGACTACCGGGACGAAGGCACGCTGGTGGTCGCCCTCGATCGGGACGACGCGGAACGCTTGAGGTTCCTCTATGAATTCCAGCGCAGCCAGAACCTCCCCACTGAGTGGCTTTCCGGCTACGAGGCCCGACGGATGGAGCCGCATCTCTCCCGGCACGTGGTGGCCGCCATCTACAGCCCGCAGGATCATCAGGTGGATAACCGGAAGGTGGCCCGGGCGCTGATCGAAGCCTTCCGAAAGGCCGGCGGACATCTGCGGGAACACACGGAGGTGACCGGGATCGTGATCGATGAGAACCGCGTCCTCGGGGTCCGCCTCGCCCGCGGATTCCTGGAGGCCCACACGGTGATCCTGGCCGCCGGGGCCTGGTCCGCCCAGATCCCCGGGCTCCCCCCCGAGGCCCGCCCGCCTGTCCGGCCTGTGAAGGGTCAGATGCTGGCGGTGCAGATGCCTCCCGAGGCGCCCCTGCTGCAACACGTGGTGTGGGGGCCGGATGCCTACCTGGTTCCCCGTCGGGATGGTCGGTTGTTGATTGGGGCGACGGTGGAGGAAAAAGGGTTCGATGCCCACCTGACCGCCGGAGGGATCTTCCGGCTGCTGCGAGGGGCCTGGGAGATCCTGCCCGGGATTGATGAGCTGCCCATCGTGGAGATGTGGGTGGGCTTCCGGCCGGGAAGCCGGGATGATGCACCGATCCTGGGGCCGACGGCGGTGGAGGGGCTGATCCTGGCGACCGGCCACTACCGCAACGGCATCCTGCTGGCCCCGATCACCGCTCACGCCATTCATCACCTGATCGTCCATGGCGACCTCCCCGAGGTCGCGAAACCGTTCACCCTCGCGCGATTCTGCCACCGGTAGGGGCAGGCCCCTGGGCCTGTCTCCCTGGAGTGAAGGAGGGAAACCCGATGGAGGCCATCCTGATCGTCAATGGACAGCCCCATCCGTATCGGCCGCATACGGTTCGGGAGCTCCTGGCCGCCCTGGGCCTGGATCCCGATCGCCCGGGCATTGCGGTGGCGATCAACGCCACCGTGATCCCCCGACCGGAATGGGGGAACGTCCGGCTCCAGCCCGGGGATCGGGTGGAGATTGTCCACGCGGTCGCAGGGGGATGAACCGGCACGGAGGTGGGAAGGCCGTGCGCGGTTCCCCATCAGGAGAAAGGGGTCCACTCTTTCCTCCCGGATTCACGGCGCAGTTTTCTGTAAGATCTTCAGGAGGCCTATGATGAACGAAGGACTGGTGATCGCCGGACGGGCGTTCCGCTCGCGTCTGATCCTCGGAACAGCTCGATATCCCAACCTCCAGGTGATGCTGGATGCCCTGGAGGCCAGCGGAACCGAAATCGTGACCGTGGCCATCCGCCGGGTCCGCTTCGGGGCTGATGGGGAGAACCTCTACGACCTGCTGCGGGATCGCTATTTCATCCTGCCGAACACTGCCGGATGCTACACCGCCCGAGATGCGGTGCTCACCGCCCACCTGGCCCGCGAAGCCCTGGGCACGAACTGGATCAAGCTGGAAGTGATCGGCGATGAGGAGACCCTCTACCCCGATGCCGAGCAGCTGCTGGAGGCCGCGCGCCAGCTGGTGAAGGATGGCTTCGTGGTCCTCCCCTACTGCACCGATGATCCCATCCTGTGCCGGAAGCTGGAGGATATCGGTTGCGCGGCGGTGATGCCGCTGGGGGCGCCCATCGGATCCGGGATGGGGATCCTGAACCCGTATAACATCCGGCTGATCCGCCAGATGTGCACGGTGCCGGTGATCGTGGACGCCGGGGTGGGGACTGCATCGGATGTGGCGATCGCGATGGAGCTGGGATGCGATGGGGTGCTGCTGAACACCGCAGTGGCCCAGGCGCGGGATCCGGTGAAGATGGCCCGGGCGATGCGCCTGGCGGTGGAGGCCGGACGGCTGGCCTATGAAGCTGGCCGCATCCCCCGCCGCTTGTATGCCGTGCCCTCCAGCCCGATGGAGGATCGCATCGAGGTATGAACCTCCCCCAGCCGCCGCTGCTGGTGATCACCGACCGTCGCCTGGCCCGCCGGCCGCTGCTTGCTGTGATCGAGGCGATCCTCACAGCTGGCGGGCGCTGGGTGATGGTGCGGGAAAAGGACCTCCCCGAAGATGAACTGGCTTCCCTGGTTCGGGCGATCATCCGGCTGGCCCGACGCGTGGGAGGGGTTGTGGTGGTCAACACCTGGGCATCGGTTGCCGCAGCCTGTGAGGCCGATGGGGTGCATTTGCCTCAAGGCCTTTCGGTCGCCGAAGCCCGACGCATCGTCGGCCCGGGGCGCTGGGTAGGGGTTTCCACCCACAACCTGGAAGAGGCCCTACGCGCGGTGGAGGAAGGGGCGGACTATATCACCCTGAGCCCCATCTTCCCTTCCGTCAGCAAGCCGGGCTATGGACCGGCGCTGGGGGTGGAGACTCTCCGCATGGTCGCCCGAGCGGTATCCATCCCGGTGGTGGCCCTGGGGGGAATTACCCCGGAGAACGCCCGCGCATGCCGGGAAGCCGGCGCGGCGGGAATCGCGGTCCTGGGCTCCGTGATGACTGCGGAAGATCCGGGAGCGATCGTTCGCGCCTATCTTTCTGCCTGGGGGGGTTGAATCGATCGAAAACGCGAGGTTCACGGACCGGGGAAGCGGAGCGCCCGACGCCGGGCCGAGAGGTGCTCCCATTCCAGAGGCAACACCGGTGGGGATGCGCGTAAATCCTCCCGCCAGCGGATGAGGATCTGGCAGAGGGCCTCCAGAGCGGCGCCGAGCTCATCGGCGTTGCTTCGCACCACCTCGCCCATCATCCGCGGATCGCTGGCCGCCACCCGGGTGGCATCCCGGAATCCGGAAGCCGCGATCTCCCACATGGCCGGATCCCCCGCGGCCTCGACGGCAGCCATCAGCGCCATGGCGGTCACGTAGGGGAGATGGCTCACCCAGGCCACCCGCCGATCGTGGATCTCCGCCTCCATCCAGATGGGGCGCGCTCCCAGAAGGGTGACCAGCTCCTCAGCCTGCACCGCCGCCTCCGGTGTCGTTCGGGAGGTCGGCACCAGAATGAACGGTTTCCCGAGGAAGAGCTCCGGATCGGAGGCCAGGAAGCCCGAGCGCTCCCTGCCTGCCATGGGGTGCCCCCCTACTGCCCTCACCCCTTCCGGCAACCGGGCCATCGCCGCCACAATCCGCCGCTTGGTGCTCCCCGTATCCAGGATCAGCTGGCCGGGTCGCCAGGGGAGGGCCTCCAGGAGCTCCTCAATGGTGCCCACCGGCGTGGCCAGGATCACCCCATCCGCCGCAGCGACCAGCGCAGGGGGATCCAGCAAGGCCTCGAAAACCCCGGAAGCCTGGGCCTCTGTCCGTGTAGCCGGATCGCGATCCGCTCCCAGAACCGGGATGCCCTGTTGCGCCAGCCGCCGGGCGATGGAACCGCCGATCAGGCCCAGACCGATGACACCCCAGCGAAAGTTCTCCATCGTCACAACCCGAAAAGAGAGTGGACGAGCGCCTGCCCGCGCGTCCGGGAAATCCCAACCCCGAATGCCCTCGGGAGGAGGTCCGCTGCGCGCCCCCCGAACATGGCATGCGTTACGGCAATGCCCGTAGGGCAAGGGCCACGGCTCGCGCCTCCCGGACCAGGCGGGCGAAGGCCTCGGGGGTCAGGGATTGACGGCCATCCGACCAGGCCTCCTCCGGGCGGATGTGAACTTCCGTCAACAAGCCATCCGCCCCTGCGGCAATGGCCGCGCGGGCGATGGGGATCACATACGCCGCCTCCCCTGTGCCGTGGCTGGGATCCACCAGCACCGGCAGATGGCTGAGCTGCTTCACGACCGGCACGGCGTTGATGTCCAGAGTGTTTCGGGTCATCCGCTCAAAGGTGCGGATCCCCCGCTCGCACAGGATCACGTTGAAATTCCCATAGGCCATCACGTATTCCGCTGCCAGCAGCCACTCTTCGATGGTCGCGCTCATCCCCCGCTTGAGCAGCACCGGCTTCGGCTGTCGGCCCACTGCTTTCAGCAGGCTGAAGTTCTGCATATTCCGCGCGCCGACCTGCAAAACATCCGCCACCTCCGCGACCAGGGGAACCTCCTCCGGGGCCATCACCTCCGTTACGACCGGGAGCCCGGTTTCGGCCCGTGCCTCGGCCAGTAATTCCAGCCCTTCGAAGCCCAGGCCCTGGAAGGAATAGGGGGAGGTGCGAGGTTTGAAAGCGCCGGCCCGTAGCATATGGGCCCCGGCTTCCCGAACGGCATGGGCGGTTTCCAGCAGCTGGGAACGGGATTCTACCGCGCAGGGCCCCGCGATAAAGACCGGCTCCTCGCCCCCAATGAGGACCTCTCCCACCCGGATCTGGGTGCCCTCCGGCCGGTAATCCCGAGCTGCCAGCTGAAACGCATGACGGACCGGGATCACCCGCCGGACCCCCGGCCAGGACTGGAGCTCGCGGGGATCCAGGTCGCGCTCATCGGGGCAAACCAGCACGGGTTGCGGCCCGTGAACCCAATGGACCGGCTTCCCCCGGGATTGAAGGTGGTCCACCAGGCGCTGGATCATACGGGGATCCACATCGGCAGCGCATTCCACAATCATCGTTCCCCTCCTTCCTCCACGGATGCGGTGGGCGTTCCTTCCGCAGCCGGATAGGAGCCCAGCAATTTCACAAAAGAGGCCCGTTGGAGAAGCCCCAGGAGGGCCTCCCGACACGCGGGGTCCTGCCAGTGACCCTCAAAGTCCACATAGAACACGTATTCCCAGGGCCGTCCGCGCCGGGGGCGGGATTCCAGCTTGGTGAGATTGATCCCCCGCGTGGCGAATTCCCCCAGGCAGGCATGCAGAGCTCCTGGAACATGTCGGGTGCTGAACACAATCGAGGTCTTGTTGCGCTCCGCGCGGGGCGGCTCCCGGGTGCTGACGATGAAGAAGCGGGTGGCGTTTTCCGGGTCATCCTCGATTCCCTCAGCAAGGATCGCCAGGCCATAGCGCTCGGCAGCCAGGCGGCTGGCAATGACCGCGACCCCGGGTTCCGGGCGCTCGGCCAGCATCCGGGCGCTGCCGGCTGTGTCATGGGCGGCCAGGGCTTCCCAGCCATGCCGCTCAATGAAACGCGCACACTGCTCCAGAGCCTGCGGGTGAGAGCGCACCATACGGATTTCCGAAAGCGTCGTCCCGGGCGGCGCCAGCAGGCAATGGCGCACCCGCAGGATCACCTCCCCCCAGATCCGGAGATCCCGATCCAGCAACAGGTCGTAGACCGCATTGATGGAGCCCGCCGTGGAATTCTCCACCGGCAGAACGCCGAAATCCGCTCGGCCGACCTCCACAGCATGGGCCACCTCGGCAAAGGTGCGGCATGGGAGCAACACCAGATCCGGCCCGAAAAAGCGCAGCGCGGCTTCATGGGAATAAGCGCCCGCCTCTCCCTGAAAGGCCACCCGGGGGAGCATGGGAGCCTGCTCCGGGGGATCTGCCTCCTCAGGAGAGGCAGAGCCGTTTAAGAGATCGGGGCGAAGTTGCTGGGCTTCTCCCAGGTAAACGGGAACGGGTCGGAAGGGGCGCTGGGGGTGAACCAGAAGCAGAACGCGAATACAACGGGGAAGGGCATCCGGGACCGGGATCTCCTGGGCGCACAGCATGGGAACGTGTGTCCAGCCCATCTCCCGGGCGACCGAGGCCGGGAAAGCCGCCGTGAGATCCGGGGTGGTCGTGAACCAGGCGGCCACGATTTCCCCCGGGGCCAGCCGGTTGGCCCGGACGATGGATTCCAGCAACCGTCGGGTTGCCGAGGCGATCGCTTCCGGGGTGTTGGCTTCGGCCGTGACCGCGCCGCGAATGCCGTATAGCATGCGTCCCCCACAAAAAACCATCGGCGCGGGGGCTCTGGGGGAGCCGCTCCGCGCCGATGGTGAAAACTACGGGAATTTGGAATAGGACGTCAGGTGGCATACGCGAGCGGCCCCGCCGGACGCGCGGCAAAGTAATAAAAGTAATACCGCCAGTAGGCATGGAGGGCGCTCGCGAAATGCCGGACCTGCATGCTCAGGAACCCCTGTTCCCTCGAGTTTGGTTTCACATTATACAGACCTGAACGAATTTGTCAAGCCCCGGCCGAGGGCTTTTGCCCCCTGCCGGGGGGCTGCGGGGGGGTGTCCCCCCACCTTTTCCTCCGCCTCCTGTCCGAATGGGTAAGATCTTCGAAAAGCCCCGAGGGGCTGTTCGAATGAATTCGGCCTCACAGGCCTTCGGCCCATGGCTGGCCTCCGCCGATCCAATCGCGTCGGCGAAGGCCGATGCCCAGGGCCCCAGCGCCTCCCACAGCCGATTTCACTCGACATCCCGGGCACCTCGAGGGAGAGGAGACGCGCCCCGAATGGTCTCCAAACGCGGGAGCGTGAAGAAGAAACAGGTGCCTTCTCCGGGCGTGCTCTCCACCCCAATGCGCCCCCCATGGGCTTCGATCAAATGCCTGGCGATCGCCAGGCCCAGGCCCGATCCCCCATCGGCACGCGACCGGGACCTCTCGGCCCGATAGAAGCGATCAAAAACATGTGGGAGATCCTCCGGGGCGATCCCGATACCGGTATCCCGCACGCTCACCCGCACTCCGTCCCCCAGATCCTGAGCCCTCACCACGATCTGCCCCCCCGAAGGCGTATAACGAACGGCATTGGTCAGCAGGTTCATCAGAACCTGCCGAATACGGGTTGGATCCGCCAGGATCGGTGGCAGCTCCGCGGGCACCTCGACTTCCAGATGGAGCCCTTTCTCTGCCGCCTGAAGGGCGATGCCATCCACCGTCTCCTCGATCAGACGCTTCAGATCCACCATCTCCCGGTCCAGCCGCAATTGCCCCGCCTCCGCCAGGGTCAGCAGGCGCAGATCTTCCACCAGGCGGGCGAGATGACGCACCTCGTCATGGATCTGAGCGATCTGCTCCAGCTCCAGGGGAAGCACGCCATCGATGAGGGCTTCCAGGTGGCCCTGCAGGATCCCCAAGGGGGTGCGCAACTCATGGGCGATGTCCGCCAGCATCTGGCGTCGCTGCTGCTCGGCCCGGGCCAGCGCTTCGGCCATCCGGTTAAACGCCTGGGCGACCTCTCCCAGCTCCCCCGCTTCCTGGGCTGGGATCTGTGCCCTCAGATCTCCGGCGGCGATCCGGCGAGCGGCCTGCTGGAGCGCCCGTAACGGTCGCACCAGACGGGAGAAAACCAGCGTGCCCGCCCCCAGGGCCAGGACGATCCCCACAAAGGTGCTCCAGCCGATCGCCCATCCCACCCGCCCCAAGAACTGCGCGGAAGGATCGGACAGGCTTCCAGTGTCCCCAATCACCAACCATCCGACGATCCGGTCTCCTACCCGGATAGGAGCCCCCGCATTCCGAACGGCTTCCGGCAGAAGAGTGCCCACCCATGTCCCTTCGGAATCCCATCGGACCCGCCCCGCTTCATCCGCCAGGATGAAACGGTGGCCCATCATCCGCCACATTGCAGCGCCGCCCATCCCCATCGGATGATGCATCGGGCCCATCCCCGGCATCATCGGGCTGGATGGCTCTAGGAAAGACTCCACCCCATCCCATCCCCTGTTCTGGAGATAGTAATTCGCAAGGGCAGGCGCCAGCGCCTCCGCCCAGCGTCGGTTCCCCTGGGCCACATACACTCCGAATTCGCCCGCGGTCGCCAGGCCGATCAGGAGAGATGTGGCGAGCAGGCTCAGGATGACTACCCCGGCAAAGGCCAGGCTCAGCTTCACCCATAGACCTCGCATCGCGATCCGCCTGGATGAAATCTTCAGGTTAGCTCCTCAATCAGTCTCTTGAAGCTTATATCCCACCCCATAGACCGTCAGCAGATACCGGGGATTCTTCGGATCCGGCTCGATCTTCTGTCGGAGGTTTTTGATGTGGGCGTCAATGGTCCGCTCATACCCTTCATAGGCGACTCCCTGAACCCGCTCCAGCAACTGCAATCGGGTGAAGACGCGGCCGGGATGGCGGGCCATGGTGGCCAGCAGCTCGAATTCCGTTGGCGTCAGGTGCACCTCCCGCTCCCCTACTCGCACCTCCCGCCGCTCCAGATCGATGGTCAGATCGCCGATCCGGATCACCGCCGGCGGGGCTACCTCCCCCTGGGCCCGGCGCAGGACCGCGCGCACCCGAGCCACAAGCTCCCGGGGGCTGAAGGGCTTGGTGATGTAATCATCCGCCCCCAGCTCCAGGCCTACCACGCGATCCTCCTCCTCCACGCGCGCTGTCAGAATGATGATCGGAACCCCGGATTCCCGCCGGATCGTGCGGCAGACCTCGAACCCATCCATGCCCGGCAACATCAGGTCCAGGACGATGAGATCGGGCTGCTCCCGGCGAAAGGCATGGAGCGCTGAGGGACCATCCCCCACGGCGATAACCCGGAACCCCGCCTGCTCCAGGTAAGCCCGAACCACCTGACGCATCCGGGGCTCGTCCTCAACCAGTAAAATCGTCTTCACCGCTCCCCTCCCAGGATCGAAGCCGATCCAGTATTTAGCCGCCCATACGGCGACCGGAGGGGCTGGCGGCTTCGCCGCCGGCCCCTCACTCCCACCTATGGTCAGGATGGGCTCCCGGTCAGCGAAGCCCCGCAATAGGGACAGTGCCTCCAGTCCGGCTGGACAGGACGGCCGCACTGGGGGCAGCGGGTGGATGGGGTCACCGATGCGGAGGGGCCGCCCGAGCGCGTGACTTGCTGCACCAGCCAGATCACGGCGGCGATGCCCAGGCCCAGGAGCAACAGCGGGATCAGCAGGCCCAGCAGCATCATCAGCACCCCAATCCCCCAGCCCATGCCACCGAACCCCCAGCCCCACCGCCCCATCATCGGGCAGCCCGGGCAGCCCCATCCCCAGCCCCAGGCGGGGCCGGTCAGGAAACCCAGCACCCCGATGCCCAGCACCAGGATCACAACCCCAACCAGCACCCAGATCCAGTTCCGGCTCATCGTTCCCTCCTTCGATCTTAATTGAGAGTTATGCGATCATGCTTCTACACAGGGAGCTCGATGCTCCCTCCCGATCGAAGAGAGCGGCGACCGCTTCATCTACCCGGAAGGAGCCCCGTTTAATGCTCTCCCTCGTGCCCATAGATCATCCGGAGGAAGCTCCCGTGCCAGGTATGTATCCACACCTGGCCTGTCGAGCCATGCACACTGAGCATCCCGACGATCTGTCCATCCCGGAGGATGTGCAGGGTGTAATAGCCATAAAAAGGATCGGCCTCCTCATCCGCGATGGCCCCGGGCATGGCCTGGTCCAGATAAGCCTGAGCCCGCTGGCGCGCCTCCTCCGGGGAAAGCCTCATCTCCCCGGACGAGAAGAACCCGCCACCCATCATGCCCCGTCCCATCATCCCATAGCGCGCGTTCCACATCATATTGGGCCCGGGCTCAGGGTGAACAGCACCGGTATATCGATCGATCAGAAACTCGAACGCATAACGACCGGTGCTTCGCTCTCGGGCTTGAGCATAAAAATGATTATCAAACGCCATCACCTCGGCCAGCTCCAGATCCGGGTTCCCATATGCGGCAATGGCTTCCCGGGCAATGCGCACCGCCTCCTCATCGGAGATCGAGGTGCGAGCCGTTGACCCGATGGGCCCCCAGCTTCCGCCCATCATCGGGCATCCCCCGAAGGGAACGGTGGCCGTCCACGGCCGGGAAGCCCGAGGTCCTCCACCCCAGCGGCCCATCATCGGGCCCATCCCCCACCGCCCTCCGAGGCCAAATCCGGGGATTGGAACAGTGGAAGGGGTCGGCGTCCCGGCCGGGTAGGGCGCTCCACGCTCAACAGCGCTGGCGCGAACCATCCCTGCGCCGATCAGCGCGAGGCCGATCAGGCCGGCGAAGAGCCCTGAACCGATCCAGATCTTCCAGTGATTCACCGCGACCTCCTGTTCTCAGGCTTCGTTTCCCTATCCCATGCTGCCAGGAGCTTTTGAAGATCCTGTGAAGATCTCGGAGAGAAATCCTGAAGGTCCTGGGATTCCCATGAGTGCCAATGGGGAAAGCCAGCATTCCACGACATTCTTCACATCAAAATCTTGCCAGAGATCACTGGAGTATTTGACCAGCTTCTCTATAGTGGAAAAAATGGGGCCCGCCGCGGATCTGGTGGGAACACTTAGGCTGGACGGGCTATCGAGCGCGATGTGCCTATTCGCCCAGGGAATAGGGGGAGATCAGGGTATAGGGAAGAACCCCTGGGTTGGCCCCGGTAGTAAGGGAGGGCAACGGGTGGGGATCATTACGGACCGGGATCAGTGTTTCGCCATGAATTCCCTCAGGCGCTCCATGAGCGCCGTTCCGACCAGCTCCTCCCGGAACATGGGCCGGGGCGAGCCTGCATGGCGCCGGATTTCACCACCGTATCTCCAGATACCCCCATGCCGGAGGTCGTTCGCCTAATACGGGATCAGAAATTCGGGGGGCGCCCGGGCTCGAGGAAAGGCAGTTGATGGGGATCATCAAGAGACCACACCGGATGGATTTTATCTTCTGCGCCACCTCGCGGAGCACGGGGTTGACGCAGCCCGCTGAACGCAAATCCGGCGAGACGGAAATCGGCATGGGCTTTCCGTTCACCCTTAGGAGCGTTCATGGCCGGGAGGATGGAGCCCATCGCCTGGCCGATCGCCCCATCCCCCCGGCCTCTTTTCCTGTCCCCGGTGGAACCCGATCCGAACCGCTTACAGAGCGCGTGCGCTTACTCCTCGATCTGGAGCTCCTCAGGTTCTCCATAAAGTTCCCATCCCCACCGGCGAGCGATCGCATCTGCACCGGGCTCATACCAGGGGGTGATCAGTATCCTCCGGTCCACTTTCCGGCCGGTCTGTTGCTCATAGAATTTCACCTTCCGCTCCATTGTGGGAAGCATTTCCCGGCTCACCGATGTCCGCAACTCCACAATGATGATTTTTCCATCCCGGATGATCACATCCAGCTCGACATCGGAAGGGGCGTCGAACACCATCCCACTGGCATCAAAGGCCACCCACCGTTCGACATCGAAGCCGGTTGCCTCCAGCACAGCGCGCATTCCCTCCCGCCAGGCCCTCTCGCTGCGCAGCCCCCAGCGCGCTCCGAAGGCCGTCAGGCGGCGCATCAGTCGTTCCTCCATCCGAACCATGCGCGCCTCCAGGCGGCCCACCCGTTCCGCCAGCTGCGCCATCGCCTCCTCCAGACGGCCCACCCGCTCCGCCAGCTGCGCCATCGCCTCCTCCAGACGGCCCACCCGCTCCGCCAGCTGCGCCATCGCCTCCTCCAGACGGCCCACCCGCTCCGCCAGCTGCGCCATCGCCTCCTCCAGACGGGCTTGCGCCTCCACCAGCTGCGCCACCACCTCCTCCAGACGGGCCACCCGCTCCGCCACGCCCGTCTGCGCCTCGATCAAGCGGGTTTGCGCCTCTATCGAACGAGTAAGTGCTTCAGCCAGCTCGGCAAACCGGCGATAGACCTCCGCCCGGAACCCCTCAAACTCCTGAGGCATTTGCAGCAGCTCTTCGGAAAACAGAAGAGCTCGCAGCGCTTCCCGCCACTCTGGATGCTGTTCCAGCAGTTTCAGGAGGACAGGCAGATCCTTGGATGCGATCGACATCTGGGCCTCCGGAGCACGAATCCGTTCTCAATTATATGATAGAAATTGCGCATTGCACGGCTGGCTTTCCTCCCTAATCTTCCAGAGCAACGGAGAGGGACTGCGCTTTCCCCGAGACCTGTTTTGCGACATTGATTCGCCAGCGGAATAGACCGGAGATCGCGGAGGTTCGCATGCACATTGGGATCCCGAAGGAGCGTCGGACAGAGGAATATCGGGTGAGCCTCACCCCTGCGGGGGTGGAGATGCTGGTTCAGGCCGGCCACACCGTATGGGTGGAGAGCGGGGCCGGCCTTGGCGCGGGTTTCACCGATGAGGACTATCGCCATGCAGGGGCTCAGATTGTATATTCCGGCCTGGAGGTCTACGGACGGGCAGATCTGGTGGTCAAGGTGGCCCGGCCGACTCCGGAGGAGTTCGAATGGCTCCGCGAGGGGCAGGCCCTGATGGGTTTCCTTCACCTGGCGGCTGCCCGTCGAGATAAGATCGACCTCCTCCTCCAGCGGCGGGTCACCGCCATCGCTTACGAAACCGTGCAGGCCGATGACGGAAGCCTTCCGATCCTCGCCCCGATCAGCACGATCGCCGGACGGATGGCCGCCCATGTCGCCGCGACGCTCCTTCAGAACGACCGCGGCGGCAAAGGGATCCTGCTGGGCGGTGCCCCAGGCATCCCCCCCGCTGAAGTGGTGATCCTGGGAGCGGGAGTCGTTGGATCGAACGCCGCACGGGCTTTCGCTGGCATGGGGGCCAGCGTCTACGTGCTGGATAAGGACATCCGCCGGCTCCAGCGTCTGGAAGAGCTGCTCGGCGGCCACGTCGTGACTATGATCTCGCATCCCTACAACCTGCGTAAGGTCGTCCGCTTCGCGGATGTGCTGATCGGCGCGGTGCTGGTGCCCGGCGCCCGCGCCCCCATCCTCATCACCCGGGAGATGGTCCGGACGATGAAGCCGCGCGCGCTCATTATGGATATCTCCATCGATCAGGGCGGATGCGTCGAAACCAGCCGCCCAACCACTCATCGGGACCCGATCTTTGTGGAGGAAGAAGTGATCCACTATGCGGTGCCGAACATGACCGGCGTGTTGGGGCGGACGGCAACCCATGCGCTGACGAACGCCCTGTGGCCGTTCCTGGAGGAGATCGCCCGGCTAGGCCTGGAGGAGGCCCTGGCCCGGAACCCGGCCCTGGCCCGCGGCGTCAACACCCGGGAGGGCCGGGTGGTGCATCCGGAGCTGGCCCGTGTTCTGGAACTGGAAGCCTCGGTCCGTCACTGAAGAATCCCTTTCCGGGAGGCCTCGGATGTCGTGGATGGAGATCTACCGGGAAAAACTGATGACCGCGGAAGAAGCGATCCGCCGCCACATCCGATCCGGGATGCGGGTCTTCCTGTCCGGAAACTGTGGCGTCCCCCAGCGGTTGCTGGCTGCCATGGTGGAATACGCCCCCAACCTGGAGAACGTGGAGATCGTGCAGGTCCTCACCGTGGGCCCCGCGGATTACGTCGCCCCCGGAATGGAGCGGCACATCCGGGTGAACACCCTCTTCATCAGTGATAACGTCCGCCGGGCAGTCCAGGAAGGCCGGGCGGATTTCACCCCCTGCTTCCTTTCGGAGATCCCCGGCCTGTTCCGCAGCGGTCGCCTTCCCCTGGATGTCGCCCTGATCCAGGTCTCGCCACCCGATGAGCACGGGTTCTGCTCCTTCGGTGTGGAAGTGGGGATCACCAAGCCGGCGGCTCATTCCGCTCGCATGGTGATCGCCGAGGTGAACGAGCACATGCCCCGAACCCTGGGCGATAGTTTCATCCATATCTCCCGGCTCACCGCCATCGTCCCCGTATCGTATCCTCTCCCCGAAGTCCATATGGCCGAGCAGTCCGATGTCGCCCGACGCATCGCGGAACACATCGCCGCCATGATCCCGGACGGCGCCACGCTGCAGACCGGGATCGGAGCCATCCCGGACGCGGTGCTCCGGTCCCTCATCCACCACAAGGACCTGGGGGTCCACACCGAGTTGTTCTCTGATGGGATCATCGACCTGGTGGAGAGAGGAGTGATCACCGGGGAGCGGAAGACCCTTCATCCGGGGAAGATCGTGGCGGGCTTTATGCTGGGCACGCGGCGACTGTATGAGTTCGCTCACGACAACCCGATTATCGAATTGCATCCCACCGACTATGTGAACGATCCGTTCGTTATCGCCCAGAACGAGCGCATGGTAGCCATCAACTCCGCCATTGAGGTGGACCTGACCGGCCAGGTCTGCGCGGATAGCATCGGCCATTTGTTTTACAGTGGTGTGGGAGGCCAGCTGGATTTCATCTATGGCGCCTCGCGATCCCGTGGGGGGTTGCCGATCATCGCCCTCCCCAGCACCACCCGCCTGAAGGACGGCACAGTGGTCAGCCGCATTGTGCCCATGCTGAAACCCGGCGCCGGGGTCACCACCACCCGCAACCACGTTCGCTTCGTGGTCACCGAGTGGGGAGTCGCGGACCTCTATGGGAAGACCATCCGCCAGCGGGCCCGCGCCCTGATTGGGATCGCCCATCCGGATTTCCGGGAAGAATTGGAGCGCAAAGCCCACGAGCTCCGTTATCTGCGTGAAGATTAAGAGAGGCCGGCAGCGTGAATCCAGTCAGGAAGATGGGAAAGCCCTGCGGCCTCCCCCACGGTTGGGTGATCGCCTTCCCGATTCGCGCTAAAATCTCCCATGCACCGGACGTTCCATTCCTCACCGCCTCAGGGGACTCCCAACCTGATCCCGGGGGGCCTTATGAAGGAGTTAAACCTTCAGATCACGTGGCGTCCCGATCCCCAGACCGTGGAACACAGCAACGTCTTGGCGCAGATGCGCCGTCTGGGTTTCCCATCCTATGAAGCCTTCCTCGAGTGGTCCTTTGCCGACCCCGCAGGATTCTGGAAAGCGTTCTTCGAAGATACCGGTTTCCGCTGGCGGACCCCCTATCGCGAAACTGTGGATCTCAGTCGTGGGGCCCCGTGGGCGCAGTGGTTTGTGGGCGGAACCCTGAACGCTACGGAGAACGCGCTGGATCGCCACCTGGAGGCCGGGCGAGGGGATCGGCTGGCGCTGATCTGGGAAGGGGAAGAGGGGGAGATCCGTCGCTACACTTACCGCCAGGTTTTCGAGGAGGTCGCCCGACTGGCGAGGGCGCTTCAGGCGATGGGTGCGCAGCCCGGGGATCGAATCGGTCTGTTCCTTCCGATGATCCCGGAGGTCGCTTTCGCCCTGCTGGCCGCCATGCGGATCGGTGCTATCGTCATCCCTCTGTTCTCCGGCTTCGGCCCTGAAGCGGTGGCGGTGCGCTTGCAGGATGCGGGGGCTCGTTTTTTGATCACCGCCGACGGATTCCCCCGGCGGGGGCGAATCGTGCCGATGAAGGAGATCGCGGATGAAGCCCTTCAGGGGGCCCCAGGTGTGGAAAAAACCCTGGTCGTCCGCCGGGCCGGGAATCTGATCCCGTGGCATGAGGGTCGGGATCAGTGGCTCCATGAGATCACCGCCCCCCATTCCCCCGGTGGTGAAGCCCCCGCGTTCCCCAGCGAAACGCCGTTCATGATCATCTACACCTCCGGGACCACCGGCCGGCCCAAAGGCACCGTCCACGTCCACGGCGGGGCGCCGATCAAAGCGGCCCAGGATATGTATCACCTCTTCGACCTCAAGCCCGACGACCTCATCCACTGGGTGACCGACATCGGCTGGATGATGGGGCCCTGGCTGATCCTGGGCAGCCTCACCCTGGGCGCGGCCTGCTTCCTGTATGACGGGGCGCCGGATTACCCGGAGCCGGACCGGCTGTGGTCCATGGTGGAGCGCCACGGGGTGACGATCCTGGGGATCTCCCCTACCCTGATCCGGGCGATGATGCGATATGGGGAGGAATGGCCTGACCGACATCCCATGCCCTCCCTGCGGCTTCTGGGATCTACCGGAGAGCCGTGGAATCCCGAACCCTGGCTGTGGACGTTCCGCCATGTCGGCAAGGAGCGCTGCCCCATCATTAACTACTCCGGCGGAACCGAGGTCTTCGGCGGCATCCTCGGCTGCACGGTGGTCCGCCCGCTGAAGCCATGTTCGTTTAACACCGTGGTCCCCGGCGTCCAGGCGGACTGCGTGGACGAAGAAGGGAAGCCGGTGCGGGAGGAGGTGGGCCTCCTGGTGATCCGCAATGTCAACCCCGGGATGACCCGGAACTTCTGGGGAGACCCGGATCGTTATCTGGAGACCTACTGGTCGCGATTTGAAGGAATGTGGTATCACGGGGATCTGGTTTACATCGATGAGGATGGCTTCTGGTATATCCTGGGGCGGGCGGATGATACGTTGAAGGTGGGCGGCAAACGGCTGGGGCCGGCGGAGATGGAATCGGTGCTCGTGGAGCATCCGGCCGTCGCCGAGGCGGCGGTGATCGGCGTTCCGGATGAGATCAGGGGCGAGGTCCCGGTGGCTTTCGTGGTGCTGCGACCCGGCCATGAGCCGGATGAAACCCTGCGAGCGGCCCTGATCGAGCACGTGGCGCATCGGATGGGGAAAGCCCTGGCACCGAAAGAGGTTCGCTTCGTTCGGGATATCCCAAAGACGCGCAACGCCAAGCTGATGCGCCGGGTGATCCGCGCCATCTATCTCGGACGGGACCCCGGCGATCTCTCCGCCCTGGAGAACCCTCAGGCCGTGGAGGAAATCCGCCGCGCCCGGTGATGGGAGGAACGTCCAGCGTGCGCGCCCGCACCGTATGGGAAAGCTTCGGATTCGCCTTCGCCGGGTTGCGCTATGCCTGGCGAACGCAGCGGAACCTCCGGATCCACACGGTCATCACAGCGATGGTGGTGGCCCTGGCAGGGTTGCTTCGCTTCGACGCGCTCCGCTGGGCCATCCTGGTTCTGACCATCGCCATGGTCTGGGCGGCGGAGCTGCTCAACACCGCGCTGGAGGCCGTGGTGGACCTGACCAGCCCGCATCCTCATCCGCTGGCCCGGATCGCCAAGGACGTGTCCGCCGGGATGGTCCTGCTCTGCGCGATCGCCGCCGTCCTGGTCGGTCTGGCCCTCTTCGGGCCGGCGCTCTGGGTGTTCCTGAGCCCATAAGAGAGCACATCCCTGTCCCTGCCACCAGTACCCTTTACCTATGGATCGGAAAGAATCGCCGATGCAGCGGGCTCCGCTCGTCTTCCCACCTTCTCTTCTGATAGAACGTCCCTTCCGGATCCGCAGAGCCTGGGGTGGGGGCATCCTCTTCCTCCTGATCTTCGCCCTTTACATGCCCGTGCTTTCCGTCGGCTTCTTCTCCGACGATCTCCTGTTTTCCGTCCTCGCCCATCGAGATCCCCGCACCCTTTTTCAGGGCGCTCAGGGTTTCCTGCACTACCGGCCGCTCTCGATGTCGGTGTTCTGGATGGTCCAGCGGGGATTCGGTTACGACGGCGCCGTTTTCCACTTCCTCACTCTGAGCACGCACATGCTGAACACGGCCATGGGCTATGTGGTCCTCCGGCGCCTGGGAGCCTCGCCCGCCCTCGCCTGGAGCGCGACGGCGCTGTTCGGCCTCTTCCCCTTCGCGCACGAACCCATCGCCTTCGTGATGGGATCTGTCCACAGCCTCGCCCTGTTCTGGATGCTGATCGCCACCCTGGTGATCCTCCGTCCCGGCTCCCGGGGGACCATGGGAAGCGTCCTCGCCGGCCTGGGAGCCTATCTGGCCGCCATCCTCTCCCACGAGACCGGCATCGTCTGGCCGGCGTGGCTGCTGGGGATCGCAGTGGCGCGCCCAGGCCGGTTCCCCGTTTTGGGTCGCGCGATCCCGATGGGCTTCGCCCTGGGAGCCGGTTACATGCTGTTCTGGCGCACCCTTCCCCGGGGCGACCCGGGTGTCCTGGCCCTGCCCCTCTTCACCCTGGAAAGCAGCCTCTACGCCATGCAGGGCTGGCTGCATCCTCTGGGGCCGATCTTCGGGGCCCTGTGGAAGGCCCTGTTCGCGCCCCGACCGATCCTCCTGCGGGCGCTGCGACCCGAGGATTGGGCCTTCCTGGGGCTGGGGTTCGGGATCACGGTGGGGATGGCCCTATGGGCCCGGCCCCGATGGACAGTCCCCCTGGGGTTCTGGGGGTTTGGGGTCAGCATCGCCCCGGCACTGATCTTCTGGGGTCCCGCTTCCGGTATGATGAACTATCCGCGAATGCTGCTCATCCCCGGTCTCTGGAGCGCCCTGGCCTGGGCAGGCGTCCTGGAGGGCACCCGGCAGCGGGGAATATGGGGTCGTATCGCGGCCGGAGCGATCATGGGAGGCACGCTGACGATTGCCTTTCTGTTCCTCACCAGCTCGCTGGGCTATTACCGGGATGCAACCACGATCCTCCGGGGAATGGCCCAGGCCGCTAGGGCAGCGGAAGCGCACCCCATGATCTTCGTGAACCCGCCTTACAACGTGGGCTATCGCTGGTTCCGAGCCCGTTACGATCCCTATCCCTATGGAGGAGCAGGGGCCGTGCTGATCACGGACGATCGGCAGCTGGCCTGGTATATCCGGATCAACGGCGGGCCGGATCTGACAGATCGGCCGGCGGGGTGGGTGCGGAGCGCGCGAGTAGAGGCGCTCTATCCGAACTGGTTCACGCCAGCGTCCCCCATGGGCTTCCACGAGCTCCGGGATGCGCTGCCGGATCACGCCATCTATGTGTTCCGGGAGGATCTGAGCTGGATCCCGTTGCATCGCATCTGGCTGGTGAGAGAGGCTTCCACGGGGGAGGAGGGATTCAACCCGCTGGATCCAGCCCCGCGCCTGGATGGGGGAATTGTGCTTCGAGGCTGGCGGGTGGAGAGATCAACTGGAGAGCTGATCCTGCTCTGGGAAGCGGAGGCGGCGCCTGGCCGTCGATGGCAAGTGTTCGTTCACCTCCTTGACCCGGAGGGGCGGATGATCGGCCAGGCCGATGGACCGGTGGCCGGCGGGCTCGCGCCAGCCGACGCATGGCGCCCGGGGGATCGGATCATCGATCGCCACCCGATCCCGGCCGGCATACGACCCGCTGCCTTTCGGATTGGGCTCTATGATCTGGAAACCGGGGAACGAGCTGCGGTCGAGTGGAACGGAAAACAGCCGGAGGATCGCAGCGTGATCCTTCCGGCCCCCTGAGCGCGTGTTTGAAAAGGGGTCAGCTGCCTCCGGCTATCCATTCCTTCACCACAATCCCCACTCCGCCAGGGCTTCCTCTTCCATCATAGAGGGATCCCACATCTCCATGCTCAGCGTCACCTTCGTCGGCCGGCCCGTGACCTGCTCGGTCACATAACGCACCTGCTCCAGAAGGTAGGGGCCTGCCGGGCAGAAGGGGGTGGTGAGGATCATGGTAATCTGAATGAGGTCCGGCTGGATTTCAATGTTCCGAATCAGGCCCAGCTGGACCACATTCATGCCGATCTCGGGATCCACCACCGCCCGGAGGGCCTCCCGGATTTTCTGGACCAGCTCTTCATGGGATTCCGAGGATGGAGAAGGAGAGGCCGCATTCGGATTCATCTCGCTCATCGGCATCCTCCTTGATATTAGGCTCGGGATGTTCTCCTGGGAGCTTTGGAGGCCGGGGCGGATGGCTCCTCCGAGCCGTTATGGAAGGCACAAACGCACATGCGGAGCCACCCGTCTCCCCTCCCGCCTATCCGCGGGTTCCAGACGGAAGCTCCACAGAGAGCGGGCCGGACTGCGGCTTGATGATGAAGGTGCAGCATATATCCCCACTTAAGATGCAACTGGAGCGCTCCACATCGGCTCCCAGCGTCAGGGCGATCAGGGTGCGATCCAGATCACACACTTCCGGATGGTGATGGACCACATAGTTATATGGGCAGTTGTATTGATGCAGGCGCAGCTCATTGCCCAGCTGCTCCCAGCGGGCCAAGAAGCCCTCCTCCCCCAGCAGCTCGACCAGCGCCTCCAGCTTCTCCTCCAGGGTCTTACAGGCCCGCACCCGTTCTCCGTGTTCCACCGCGATCTCCCGGGCCATCGCGATGAACAGGCGGTGGATTTCTTCCTCCGGCAAACGGGCTTTCAATTCGTTCAGGAGACGGGCAGCCAGTCGATGATAGCCATGGGGAAACTGGGAGAGGGCCTCCTCCCGCAGGAAGAAGATCAGCCGGGGCCGCCCTACACCCCGACGCTCCAGCTGGGCATCCACTAGCCCTTGACGTTGCAGGATATTTAAGTGATAATGAACCGTAACCGGCGTCAGCCCCAGCTCTTCCGCGAGCTGAGCGACAGTCATCCGCCCCCGTTCCTTTAAACGCTGCAGGATTTGCTGACGGGTCTGGCTCATCGCCCGCTCCTTCTCCTACTCCGTTGCCCGACCAAGAGTTTCCTGCCTTAGAGCCCGGATAGGACTTCCAGGCTTTCATCCGCCCCGGACGGCTCTTTCTCTATCTTACCGGACCGCGCTCCCATTGTCAATTTCTCTGATTTCTATGAAAAGTATTGACAAACACAGATCGGCGTGGTAAGATAAGGCCTGAGTTCGGGAGCCAGAGGCGGGGGTCTTCCCTGCCCCAGGAGATCGATCGCTGGCTCCGGTTTCTCCTCCCCTCTTTGTGCCGACGAGGGCGTGGCAAGAGAGGAAGAGATCCCACACCTATCGATCGGGAGGTCATGCGACGATGGAGGATGCGCTGATCATTCGGGACCTGCACGTTCGGGTAGAGGGCAAACCCGTCCTGCGGGGGGTGAACCTGACGGTTCGCAAGGGGGAGATCCATGCCCTGATGGGCCCGAACGGTTCCGGCAAGACCACCCTCGCGTATGTTCTGATGGGGCATCCTGCTTATACCGTGGAGCAGGGGGAGGTGCTCTGGAAGGGGCGGAACATCCTGGAGCTTCCCCCGGATGAGCGGGCGCATCTGGGCCTGTTCCTGGCCTTCCAGTATCCGGTGGCGGTGCCCGGGGTCACGGTGGCGAACTTCCTGCGCACCGCCCTCAATGAGCGCCGCAAGCGTCTCAACCCGGAAGACAAGGGGATTCCGATCCCGGAGTTCCGGAAACTCCTTCGGGAGAAGCTGGCCCTGCTCGGGCTGGAGGATTCCTTCGCCGCTCGCTATGTTAACGACGGCTTCTCGGGCGGCGAGAAGAAGCGCCTGGAGATCCTCCAGATGGCCGTGCTCCAGCCGGAGATGGCCATCCTGGATGAGACGGACTCGGGGCTGGACATCGACGGGGTGCGCACGGTGGCCGAGGGGATCAACCGGATCTTCGGCCCTCACATGGGGATCCTGTTGATCACCCACTACCAGCGGATCCTGAACTATGTTAAGCCCCACTTCGTCCACGTGATGTATAACGGCCGCATCGTGGCCTCCGGCGGGCCGGAGCTGGCCCTGGAGCTGGAGGAGAAAGGCTACGAGTGGCTGCGGGAACAGTTCGCCGAGCAACCCACGGCATAAGGAAGGGAGGGATCATGGCGGCGGAGACCTTCGATCTGAGCGAGCTGGGCACGTATAAATACGGGTTCTCGATGCCCGAGCGTTACGTTTACAAGGCCCGCAAGGGCCTCTCCCGGGAGATCGTGGAGGAGATCTCCTGGCTCAAGGGGGAGCCGGACTGGATGCGGGAGTTCCGCCTGCGGGCCCTGGAGATCTTCCTCGCCAAGCCCATGCCCACATGGGGCGCGGATCTCTCAGGGATCAATTTCGATGACATCTACTACTACATCAAGCCCACGGACAAAAAGAGCCGCTCCTGGGACGAAGTGCCCGAGGAGATCCGGCGCACCTTCGAGCTCCTCGGGATCCCCGAGGCGGAGCGCAAGTTCCTGGCCGGGGTGGGCGCACAGTATGAGTCCGAAGTCGTATATCACAACCTCCAGGAGCATCTGCGCAAGCTGGGTGTGATCTTCGTGGACACCGATACGGCGGTGCGGGAGTATCCGGACCTGGTGCGGGAGTATTTCGGCACGGTGGTCCCGCCCGATGATAACAAGTTCGCCGCCCTGAACTCCGCCGTCTGGTCCGGCGGCTCCTTCATTTACGTGCCGCCCGGGGTCCACGTGGATCTGCCCCTCCAGGCCTACTTCCGCATCAACGCCCAGAACGTGGGGCAGTTCGAGCGGACGCTGATCATCGCGGAGGAAGGGGCGTTCGTGCATTATGTGGAGGGCTGTCTACCGGCTGGGGAACAGGTGAGCACAGGCGACCGCTGGGTGAACATCGAGGCGGTGAAGCCAGGGGACTTCGTGGTCACCGAGACCGGCCGCAAGGCGAAGGTGCGCGCGGTGATGGTCCGACCGTATCGAGGAGATCTCATCGAGATCCAGCCGGTCTCCCGCTATAACACCTTCCGGCTGACTCCCGAGCATCCCGTTCTGGTCGTGCGCCGGGAGGACGTCCTGGTCCGACGGCGGCCGCGCAACGGATGGCGGCCTGAGGTGGATACCCGCCGCCTGCTCCAGGCCCGGCCCATGTATGTGCCGGCTGGAGATCTGCGGGAAGGGGACTTTCTGGTCTTCCCGAAAGTCCAGGCAGAGGGCTATCATCCGGCCTTCACGCCGGAGCTTCTGCGGCTGCTGGGCTACTATCTGGCGGAAGGCTCCGCATACGTTCACAAGACGCTTCGCCAGCCAGTGGTCGCCTTCTCCTTCGGCGAGCATGAGGTCCATGCGATTGAGGAGGTCAAGCGCCTCATCCAGCAGGTGACGGGGAAGAAGCCCCAGGTGGTCCACATCCGGGGCAAGCATGCCGTCACGATCTCCGTATATTCCCGGGAGCTGATGGAGTTCTGCCTGGAGCATGCGGGCAAGGGCGCCGCGAACAAGCAGCTGAGCGAGGCGATCATGGCGCTGCCGCCGGAGCAGGTGGCCCCTCTCCTGGAGGCCTACTTCGCGGGGGATGGGAACCGCTCGCTGCGGCGCTCCGGGGAGCTGCGCCGGATCGCCACGGCTTCGGAGACGCTGGCCCGGCAGATCCAGGAGCTGCTGGCCCGCCAGGGGATCTACGCCAGCATCCAAGTCCGCAAGGGAGGCCCGGATGACATTCGGGGTCGTTCGATCCGCCGCAGGGACCAGTTCATCATCACCTGGACGCACGGGCGGCGCATGGGGGAGGTTCGCGACGCCGGGGATTACTTCCTGGTCCCGATCAAGGCCATCCGACGGGTTCCTTATGACGGGTTCGTCTTCAACCTGGATGTTGAGGAACCCAACTCTTACTTGGTGCGCGGGTTCGCCGTGCACAACTGCACCGCGCCGATCTACACCACGGACTCCCTGCACAGCGCGGTGGTGGAGATCATCGTCAAGCCGGGCGCTCGCGTCCGCTACACCACGATTCAGAACTGGTCCACCAATGTCTACAACCTGGTGACGAAGCGGGCAGTGGTTTACCGGGATGCGGTGATGGAATGGGTCGACTGCAACCTGGGGTCCAAGGTGACGATGAAGTATCCGAGCGTTTACCTGATGGAGCCGGGGGCCCGTGGGGAGATCCTCTCGATCGCTTTTGCGGGCCGTGGCCAGCATCAGGACGCGGGCGGGAAGGCAATCCACGCGGCGCCGCACACCCGTTCCCGCATCATCTCCAAGTCCATCAGCAAGGACGGCGGACGCACCTCCTATCGGGGTCTGGTGCGGGTTTACCCGGGCGCCGAAGGGGCTACAGTCAGCGTCAACTGCGACGCCCTGATCCTGGATGAGATCTCCCGCTCCGACACCTATCCATATATGGAGATCGAAGAAGACAACGTCACCATCGGCCACGAGGCCACGGTGAGCAAGATCAGCGACGAGCAGCTGTTCTATCTGATGAGCCGGGGTATCCCTCAGGAGGAGGCGGCGGCGATGATCGTCACCGGCTTCGTCGAGCCTCTGGTGAAGGAGCTGCCGATGGAATACGCCGTGGAAATGAACCGGCTCATCCGCCTGCAGATGTCCGGCTCGGTAGGTTAATCCTGCCGGGGTTGCAGGAGGAGGTCGGGCGATCGGCGGCGCTCCGGCCTACGGTAAAGATGGGCCGGGGCGCCCCGCGCCCAGCGAACGCTGGCTTCGCTTGACGCCTTCCCAGCAGACCCATCCGATGCCCTCAGCATCCTGCGCGCATGTCCACTTAGGGCGCAAGCTTCAAGGAGGTTCAAGCATCCCATGGCGGAAGCTCACCTTCTTCGAGAGGCCCGGGGCATTGGCCCCGAAGCGTTCGAAGCGTTTCTGGAAACCCGCGAGGAACCCGAATGGCTCCGTCAGGCCCGCCGGGAGGCCTGGCAGATCCTGCGCGAGACCCCCAAGCCAGGGCCGAACGATGAGGCATGGCGGCGGACCGATATCCGGGCTCTGGCCATCGAAGAGCTGGAGACGGTAATCGTGAGCGATGGGGCAACCCCGCCGGAGGAGATGCGGCAGATCCCGGAGCGGCGGGACGACCTGGCCGGGGGGTTATTGCTGTTCAACGGTCGTCCTCTGCTTCGCTGGGCGGACGAACGGCTGGAGCGCCGGGGGTTGATCTTCACGGATCTGCTGACCGCGATCCGGGAGCATCCCGATCGGGTCGCCCCCTATCTGGGGGAGATCGTGCGACCGGGGGATGGATTCTTCGCGGCGATGAACGCCGCGTTCTGGCGCAACGGGATCTTCCTCTATGTGCCCCGGGATCTGGAGATCCCACTGCCTTTGCGCGCCGTGATCGGGTTGCAGGGCGCGCCCACGGATCTCTCCCGCATCCTGATTGTGGTGGAGCCCGGCGCGCAGGTGACCTTTATCGATGAGCGCCTGGCCGACGATGCGGTGGGGGCCGCCTTTCATAACGGAACTGTGGAGATCCACCTGAAGGAGAACGCACGGCTGACCTACATCGCCCTCCAGAACTGGGGACGCTATATGTGGAATTTCACCCACGAGCGGGCCTTCGTGGACCGCGACAGCACCCTCGATTGGGTGGTGATCGGGATGGGCGGAGGGATCACCAAGACGTTCCTGGAGGTCGCCCTGATCGGCCGTGGCGCTACCGCTTATATGTCGGGCATCTTCTTCCTGGACGGCCAGCAACATGCGGATTATGACACGGAGCAGGATCATATCGCCCCTTATACCAAGAGCGATCTGCTTTACAAGGTCGCCCTCAAAGATCGCGCCCGCTCCGTATGGCAGGGGATGATCCGTGCGCACCCGGGGGCTCAGAAGACCGACGCCTATCAGGCGAACCGCAATCTCATCCTTTCCCCCCACGCCCGCGCGGATTCCATCCCGGGCCTGGAGATTATGGCCAATGACCTGCGGTGCACCCATGGCGCGACCGTGGGGCAGATCAATGAAGAGGAGCTTTTCTATCTGATGTCCCGCGGGCTCTCTCGCGCTGTCGCCACCCGCCTGATCGTGGAAGGATTTTTCGCTCCGGTTCTGGATCGCATCCCGGTGCCGGATATCCGACGCCAGGCGGATGCCATTATTCACCGCAAGCTGGGCGTCCCGCCTGAGGAAGAGTTCTGAAGATCCCTGAGTCGCTAGGAGGGCCTTCCGCATCCGCGGGTGAGGGTCTGGAATGAATGGGGTGGGCGGCCAAGCCCCCTGCTCTATCTACAACCGGCCGGGAGAAGATGGTTCGAGAACGAGTCGCGTTAAAATGAGATCGGTACGAATCCTTGCGGAGGGCCGTATGAAGAGCGTGGCGCTGCGAACAGAACTGGATGTCGAACGCATCCGGGCGGATTTCCCTATCCTCCAGCAGACGATCCGTGGGAAACCTCTGGTCTTCCTGGATAGCGCAGCCAGCTCCCAGAAGCCGCTCCCGGTGATCGAGGCGATGAACGAATACTATCGGACCACCCATGCGAACGTTCACCGGGGAGTTTACATGCTGAGCGAACAGGCCACGGCCCTTTATGAGGAAGCCCGCCGTAAGATCGCCGCCTTCGTCGGCGCTGCCTCCCCCAGGGAGATCATCTTCACCCGGAACGCCACGGAAGCTATCAACCTGGTCGCCTACGCCTGGGCTCGTCCTTTTCTCCGGGAGGGCGATGAGATCCTCCTCACCGAAATGGAACATCACAGCAACCTGGTCCCCTGGTTCCTGGTTGCTCAGGAAAAGGGCCTTCGCATCCGCTACATCCCGATCGATGAGGAGGGCCGCCTGCGGCTGGATCTCCTGGATGCACTGATCACCGAACGGACCCGCTTGGTGGCGGTGACGATGATGTCCAATGTGCTGGGGACCATCAATCCGCTGCGGCCGATTATTGAGAAGGCCCATGCCGCGGGGGCGATCGTGCTGGTCGATGGAGCCCAGGGAGTGCCCCACATCCCGGTGAACGTGCAGGAACTGGGATGCGATTTCCTGGCTTTCTCCGGCCACAAGATGTGTGGGCCGACCGGCATCGGCGTGCTATGGGGGCGGCGGGAACTCCTGGAGGCCATGCCGCCCTTCCTGGGCGGCGGCGATATGATCCGCCGGGTCACCTTTGAAGGCGCGGAGTGGAATGATCTCCCCTATAAGTTTGAGGCCGGAACCCCGGCGATCGCCGAGGCGATCGGCCTGGGCGCGGCGGTGGATTACCTGAGCCGCATCGGCCTGGAGGCCATCCACCGCCACGAGCAGATGCTGGCGGCCTATGCGATGGAACGGCTAAGCGAAATCCCGGGCGTCCGGATCGTTGGCCCTCCCCCGGCCGAGCGCGGGGGCGTGGTGTCCTTTGCGATGGATCGGGTGCATCCCCACGACATCGCGACGATCCTGGATCGGGAAGGGATCTGTATCCGGGCCGGCCATCACTGCGCCATGCCCCTGCACGAACGCCTGGGGCTCACTGCGACCGCCCGGGCCAGCTTCTATCTTTACAACACGCTTGAGGAAGTGGATCGCCTTATCGAGGGATTGGAGGTTGTGCGGAGGACCTTTTATCGGACGGCATGAATTCCCCGGGTTCCGCGGTTGGGCAGGGGCGCTCACGGGCAGCCTGCCAGGCCTCCGGATGCGCCCTACGCCGCCCGGCGCAGCTCCACAAGCTGACCGGCTTCGTTCAGCAACAGCGGCATCCGCTGCCCCCGGATGGCCTCGGCGGTGACGATGCAGCGGCGGATCTGAGGATGGGAGGGGATCTCATACATCACATCCAGCAGGGTCCGCTCCAGGATCGATCGCAAAGCCCGCGCGCCCGTGCCCAGGCGCATCGCTTCCTCAGCGGCCGCCTCGATCGCATCCGGCGTGAAGATCAGCTCCACATGATCCAGAGCGAACAGCCGCTGGAACTGCTTCACCAGCGCGTTGCGCGGCCTTGTCAGCACCGCTTTCAACGATTCCCGATCCAGCGGGTCCACCGGGATCACCACCGGCAGCCGCCCGACCAGCTCGGGGATCAACCCGAACTTGATGAGATCCTCGGGAGTCACCTGCTGTAACAGCTCAGCCTCCGATAGCGAGACCCGACCTCGAACTCTGGCCTCGCCCGGGAACCCTATATGTCCCCGCAACCCTAGGCGCTCGGCGATGATCTTCGAGAGCCCCTCGAAGGCGCCGCCGCAGATGAAAAGGATGTTGGTGGTATCGATCTGAATGAACTCCTGATGCGGGTGCTTGCGGCCGCCCTGGGGGGGAACATTGGCAACCGTGCCCTCGATGATCTTCAGCAGGGCCTGCTGCACGCCCTCGCCGGAGACGTCGCGGGTGATGGAGGGATTATCGCCGGATTTGCGGGCGATCTTGTCGATCTCATCGATATAGACAATGCCCTTCTCCGCCCGCTTCACATCGTAATCCGCCGCCTGGATGAGCCGGAGGAGGATGTTCTCCACATCCTCCCCTACATAACCGGCTTCCGTCAACGAAGTGGCGTCGGCGATGGCGAAGGGGACGTCCAGAAAACGGGCGAGGGTGCGGGCCAGCAGGGTCTTGCCGCATCCGGTGGGGCCAATGAGCAGGATGTTGCTTTTCTCGATCTCCACATCCTCCCATCGTCCTCCACTGGCGATCCGCTTATAGTGGTTGTAAACCGCCACGGAAAGGACCCGCTTGGCCCGATCCTGCCCTACCACATATTGATCCAGATAGGCGTAGATCTCGCGCGGGGAAGGAAGGCGATGGGGGGAACCCGGGGAGGGGCAGGCATCCCTGCCCTCTCCCCGGAGGAGGCGATAACTCGTCTCCACGCAGCCCTCGCAGATGTAAACCCCCTCCGGGCCTGCGAGGAGCCGGCCCGTTTCGTCCGGATCCCGTCGGCAGAAGGAGCAACGAGGCGCCTCCCTGCGCGCGCGTTGCATCCCTCACTCCTTGCGGCCATCCGGGGTGGCGACCGCCTGGGTCGGCAGCGGCGGGAGCTCCTTGTGCGGCGGCGGCTTGAGCACCTCGTCGATGATCCCGTATTTGACGGCCTCTTCCGCCGACATGTAGTAATCCCGGTCGAAATCATCGGCGATGCGCTCCACCGGCTGGCCGGTATGGCGAGCCAGCAACTCAAAGATCAGGTTCTGCATGCGCATCAATTCTTTATACTGGATCTCCACATCGGGAGCATAGCCATGGGCGCCGCCGCCGGCCGGATGCATATGGATCGTCGCATGCGGCAGGGCAAAGCGCCGACCTTTCGTCCCCGCCGCCAGGAGCACAGTGGCCATGCTGGCGGTCCAGCCCACGGCGATCGTAGAGATCGGCGCGCGCACTTGCTGCATCGTGTCGTAGATCGCCAGGCCCGGATAGATCAACCCACCGGGCGAATTGATGTAAAGCCGGATCTCCTCCTCCGGGTCCTCCCGATCCAGATAGAGCAGCTGAGCAACCACCAGGTTGGCCACCTGATCCGTGATCGGCGTTCCCAGGAAGATGATCCGCTCCTTCAGGAGCAGCGAGTAGATATCATAAACGCGCTCGCCGCGCCCCGTGTTCTCGATCACCATCGGAATCAGCATCTCCGGCCATCCCTCTCGGGCCATCACCAGCCTCCTTTCAGTTTCCCGCGCTGCACGGAACTCAAAGAGCTGCTCAAACGTCCCTGCGGGGCTCAGACCTGCCAAGCGACCTGGCCCGCCCCAACCCCACGGCCTATTTGGGGGCTCCCGAAGTGGAGGCCCGCTCCACCACAGGGGCTTCCGCCTCACTGGTGAGCTCGGCTTCCGCCGTGACCTCCACGTCGCCCCGGACGATCTCCACCAGGCGCTCCAGCGCCCGGCGGGCCAGAAGCCGGGATCGAATCGTTGCAGAGACCTGCGCCTCCAGGTTCTTCCAGGCCTCCTCAGAGGCCTGGACCCGCTGGCGGAGGGCCTGGGCTTCCTGTTCCACCGCTTCTTCGGGGACGGAGAGCCCTTCCTCCTGGGCCAGCTGGTAGAGGACCAGCCCCCGGCGAATCCGGCGCTCGGCCTGAGGCCGGAGCTCCTCCCGCAGCGCCTCCATCGTCTGATTCCGCTCTTTCAGATAGCTCTCCAGATCCTTCCCCCTCCGTCGGAGGGATCGCTCCAGATCCTCGAGCAGATCGTTAATCTCCTCCTCCAGCATCTGCGGGGGGAACTCCACCTCCGCCTGATCCACCAGCGCCTCCAGCGCGCGCTCGGCATACTCCGCATCGTATTGACGGCGCTTGTGGGCCGCGAGATCCTGACGGATCTTCGCCTTCAATTCCTCAAGGGTCTCGAACTCGCCAATGGTCTGGGCCAGGGCATCATCAAGATCCGGGAGAAAATACCGTGCAATCCCGGTGAGGACAGCCTCCACCTGGAGCACACGGGATTCATCTCCCGGCCAGGGCAACTCAAACTGCCGCTTCTCATTTAAGGCCATGCCCGCGATCCGCTCCGCCAGCCCGGGCAGAGGAGGCTCTTCATGACCCAGCACGAACGAGACCTCGTCTTCCAGAACGATCTTCCCTTCCGCATCCCTTGCCTGCAGAGCCACCGTGACCATCATCCCCGGCTCCGCCACTCCCTCCGAAAGCGGCTCGATAATCGCGTGATCCCGTCGCAACCGCTCGAGGACCTCCATGACCTCTTCCGCGGTTGGCTCCGGCGGTTCGTAGGGCAGGCGCATGGATCGGTAATCCCCCAGCCGGACCTCCGGCTTCAGGGGGACGATCACGCGGAACGTCAGGGGTTCCGGATCGACCCGTTCCAGCTGGCCCGGCCCGTAGGGATCCAGGCCCAGCTGATCCAGGGCCTCCCGGTAGACTTCCTGGCTCAGGACCTCCACCGCTTCCTCAAAGATCACCTCACGGCCGAAGGTCCGGACCACGATTTCATATGGAGCTTTGCCCCGGCGGAAACCGGGGATGTCATACCGTTCGGCGAAGCGCCGGGCCACCTGGCGCATCGCCTTCTCCACGCGCTTCGGGTCGACTTCAATGGTTAACGCCACCTGGCGCTGCGGAAGGGTCTCCGTCGTGATCCGCACCGATCATTCCCTCCAGAACCAGAATCGCCGGCCTCCCCGATTCCTGCCAGAAGCGGCTCCTTCAAGCGATGGATCTCCTCCGCCCATCGCCGGAACCGGAGGCTTCCGGAGGGTTTTCCGGGCTAGAACCGGTCACGTGGAATTATAACGGGCTCATGGAGGCATCGCAACAAAAGGCGACCGTTCAAATAAAAGCCACCTGTTTTAAGCTGTATTCAGGGCCTCCCGCACCACGTGAAGAACAGCCCCTCCGGCCACCAGCCGGTAAGCCTGCTCCATCCACGGCGCCAGCACCGTATCCCCGGCCAGGAAAGGGATATGCTGACGGAGGACCCGGTAGGCAGCCTCCGTCCCCCTGCCCATGCGCAGGGGGCGCCCGGCCTGTTGCTGGCGCAGATCGATCGCCTGGCCTGCGGCGAACCATTCGGCCGCCACCACCCGCTGCGCGTTGCGCAGCACCAGCTCCGCATGGCGCACCGCCGTGGCTCCCATGCTCACATGGTCCTCCGTGCCCGCGGAGGAAGGAATCGTGTCCACACTCGCCGGATGGGCGAGCACCTTGTTCTCCGAAGCCAGGGCTGCCGCCGTATACTGCACCAGCATGAATCCGGAATGCAGGCCCGGCTCCAGGGCCAGAAAAGGCGGATAGCGGCCCTCGTTCTCCGCCGGATCCAGCAAGCGGTTCAACCGCCGCTCGGAGATGTTGGCCAGCTCCGCCAGCCCGATGGCCAGGTAGTCCATCGCCAGGGCGATCAGCTCCCCATGGAAGTTGCCGCCGGAAAGCACGGTCGGCTCCTCCTCCCCTTCCTCCCAGAAGATCAACGGGTTGTCCGTGGCGCTGTTCAGTTCGATTTCCAGGGCCCAGCGGGCATACGCCACCACATCCCGCACGGCGCCATGCACCTGCGGCATGCAGCGCAAGGAATACGCGTCCTGCACCCGCGAGGGGTTTCGAGGATCGCTCAGCAATTCGCTTCCTTCCACCAGCTGCCGCAGGAAAGCCGCACAATCCATCTGACGGGGATGCGGGCGCACGCGATGGAGGCGCTCGTCGAAAGGCATTGCAGACCCTTCCAGCGCCTCGAGGGTCATTGCTCCTACGATATCCGCGGTCCGCACGAGGACCTCCGCATCATAGGTGATCAGCGCACCCAGCCCGGCCATGAAGGCCGTCCCGTTGATCAGCGCTAATCCCTCCTTGGCCTCCAGGCGCAACGGCTGCAATCCCACGGCGGATAGCGCATCCGCCCCTGGCATGCGACGGCCGTTCACCATTGCCTCCCCCAGCCCGATCATGGGCAGCGCCATATGGGCCAGCGGGGCCAGATCGCCGCTGGCCCCGAGAGAGCCCTGGGCGGGGACCACTGGATGGACCCCCCGATTTAACATTTCCACCAGCAGCTGAAGGACCTCAGGGCGAACTCCAGAGTAGCCTCGAGCCAGGGTGTTCAGGCGGGCTACCATCATCGCTCGGACCTGCTCTTCGGAGAGCTCGGGGCCCACCCCCACCGCATGGCTCTGGAGCAGGTTGTGCTGAAGCTGAGATGCTTGCTCGGGGGAGATTCGAACGTTTCGCAGATGTCCGAATCCCGTGGTCACACCGTAAACCACTGCGCCCCGTTCCAGCAGCCGCACCACCCCCTCCCGGCTGCGCCGGACCCGCGCCCAGGCGGCCGGGGCCAGCGCCACCGGTCGCCGCTCCCGAGCGACGGCCACCACATCCTCCAGGGTCAGGTGCTCACCATCCAGCTCCAAAACGGACATTGGATTCCACCCCCATCCTTGATGTCTGTTTCTAAGTGTGTGATACGTTTGCCTCACCGACAAAGTCCGAGCGAAAGGCCGTTTGCGCCGATTGGAAATCGGCCTCGCAAGGCGCTCCGCGCCCCGCGTCGGCCTGCGCCAACGCGAGAGGCTTTCTTTGGCCGGCGAAGGCCGGCCATGGGCCGAAGGCCTATCCAGGTCGAATTCATTCGACGCCCTAAGGCCGGCCACCGGCCAGAGGCCCCCCAGGTCGAATTCATTCGACGCATCCCAAGCGGCTCCTGCTGGTTTCGATGGGCACCCCTCCGGTAGGAGGGCCTTCACCCTGACCCTTTGCCCCTCTTCCGCCCTAACCCAAAGCCGCCCCGCTGGCGATACGCGGCCCTTGACCTCGGTGGTATAATCAAAGGGTAAGAAGCCGGACGGCGTCGGTGGATGGAACCGGGGGAGGCTCCGATGATTGAAGTGGTGATCGACAGCATCCGCGCCAGCCTGATGTCCCAGCACCGGGTGATCATCCTGCGGGAACGGGAGAGCGATCGCTACCTTCCGATCTGGATCGGCCCCTATGAGGCGGAGGCCATCAATATCGAGCTGCAACAGATCGAAGTCGCCCGCCCCCTGACCCACGATCTGCTGAAGAACGTCATCACCGAAATGGGGGGGACTGTCCTCTACGTGGTGGTCAATGACCTCCGCAACGACACCTTCTACGCCCGCATTGTGATCCAGATGGATTCCCGGCGTCTGGAGATCGATTCCCGACCCAGCGACGCCATCGCCCTCGCAGTCCGGGCCAGGGTCCCCATCTACGTTGACGAAGATGTAATGGAACGGGCGGGAGTCAACCCGCGCGAAGAGGAAATCGAAAGCGAAAGCCTCGAAAGCCCCGAGGCCAAGCTAGAGGAATCCCCCTTCCGCGACCTGATTGAATCCCTCGACCTGGATGATCTGGGGGAAGCCGGGGAGGAATAACATTTGCCCTGCCGCCCGGATAGTGTCTGATGAACCTTTATCTCCATACCCGGACGCGGCGGGCCTCCGCCTGAGGGCTCCGGGGACAGGTTGACCGCAGGGAAAAAGCTCTTTCTCACCGTGGCGGGGAGGGCCCCATTTCGAGTCCGCAACCGGCCAGACCCTTCCCACTGGGGAACCCGGGTTCCCCCTCCTCGCTTTCCACCCTCATGCTCTGTCTTTGACCAGCCCGCTGTCCATGCCCACCCCGACCTTACCCGCGCCGTCCGGGCTCGGCCGGACCGTATGGGCGGATCCGTCCGAACTCCTGCGGGCGAAGCGGTCATCTCCCCTTCGAGGCCATCGGTGGGGGGCGCGGACGGTGGCGACTGTCGAGGTGCTATGGTGTATGCTAATGGTATATTTTAGAGTGACGCCACCGCGGGCCTTCAGGCAGCCTGTGCCCCCCACAGCCATCTGCTCCTGCGGATGGGGTCTCCGGTGCCCGGCGCCTCATCGGCGCGCAGAAACGGGGCGCCGGGAACCAGCTGGCTGTCATCACCCTCGCCAAGCAACAGAGATGATCTTCCACGAAATCATAGAAGGAGGCATCGCGGATGCCTGATCTCGAGCAAGTGGAACAGGTCCCCCTGGCGCCTCATAACCTGGAGGCGGAAGAGGCGGTCCTGGGCGCTGTGCTCCTGGATCCAGAGCTCATGCATACGCTGGCGACGATGTTGCGGCCGGAGGACTTCTTCCTGGAAAAACACCGCTGGATCTGGGAGGCCTATCTGGCCTTGCACGATCGCCGGGAGGCGATCGACCCGGTCACGGTGGCCGATGAGCTGGAGCGCCAGGGACGTCTCCAGGAAGCCGGCGGGCGGGGCTTCCTGATCGGCCTGGCCGCGCGGGTTCCCACCACAGTGCACGCGATGGACTACGCTCGCCTGGTGGAACGGGATTCGATCCGCCGACGCCTGCTGGAGGCCGCATCCCAGATCGCCCGGATGGCCTACGAGGATGCCCACGGCGATGTAGATGAGTTGCTGGACCGGGCGGAAGCCGCCCTCTTCGCCGTGGCCCAGCGTCGCCTGATCCGCGATGTCCAGTCCATCCGGGATCTCCTGCGAACCTATTACGAGCACATCGAGTATCTCTACGAACATCGCGGGGAGCCCCTGGGGATTCCCACCGGGTTCCGGGATCTGGATCGATTGCTGGGGGGCCTGCAGCGCTCGGATCTGGTGATCGTGGCCGCCCGGCCGGGAGTGGGCAAAACCTCCCTCCTGCTCTCCTTCGCCCTGAACGCCGCCAAACGTTACCGGCAGCGGGTCGCCATCTTCTCCCTGGAGATGTCCGCTGAACAGGTCGTCCATCGCCTGGTGGCTCAGGAGACCGGGATCGAGGGGCAGCGCCTGCGTCTGGGAGAGCTACGGGAGGACGAGTGGCCGCGCTTTGTCCACGCCGTGAGCACGCTATCGGAGCTGCCCATCTGGATCGATGATACGCCGGCCATCTCCGCCATGCAGCTGCGGGCGAAAGCGCGCCGGCTTTACGCCGAGCACGGACTGGATATGCTGATCGTGGACTATCTGCAGCTGATGACCGCCGATATCCGGGCGGAGAACCGGGTGCAGGAGATCTCTTACATCTCCCGCGCGCTGAAGAGCCTGGCCCGGGAGCTCAACATCCCGGTGGTGGCGGCCTCCCAGCTTTCCCGCGCTGTCGAACAGCGCCACGATAAGCGCCCGATACTGGCGGATCTCCGCGAAAGCGGCAGCATTGAGCAGGATTCGGATGTGGTGATCTTCATCTACCGGGATGAGATTTATAATCCAGATACGGACCGCAAGAACATCGCGGAGATCATTGTGGCCAAACACCGGAACGGCCCGCTGGGGACCATCGAGCTGTATTTCCGGCCCTCTCAGGCTCAGTTCATCGACCTGCATAAGCAGGAGATCCGGCTGTGAAGACCCAGAGGGAACAGAAACCGTTCTCCGGCTTTCCCTCGGGCAGGGCCCGCATGGTGCCGATCCCAGAAGTCTTCTTCACGGAATTGCTCCCCCAGATCGAGCACCCCGGGGAACTGCGGGTCACGCTGGCCTGCCTCTACCACCTGGCTCGCCGGAGCGGGCCCCTGCGCTACGTCCGGCGATCGGAACTGGAAACGGATCCCGCCCTGACAAACGCGCTCTCCGCCGCTGAGATCCGGGAGAGCCTGAACCGGGCCGTGGCTCGAGGGACGCTCCTGCACGTCCGCCTGGAGGAGGACGGGCGGACCGATGATCTATATTTCCTCAACACCCCCAGGGGGCGCATGGCTTACGAAGCCATCCGCCGGGGGGATCGCCCTTCCAGTCTGGATCTGGGGGAGTCAGCAGTGCTGGTGGCCGATCGCCCCAATCTCTTCGCGCTTTATGAGCAGAATATCGGGCTGCTGACCCCGCTGATCGCTCAGGAGCTGGAAGAAGCCGCGAAGACCTACCCGGCGGAATGGATCGAGGAAGCCATCCGGATCGCGGTCTCCCGCAACATCCGCCGCTGGTCCTATGTCCGACGGATCCTGGAACGATGGGCTATAGAAGGTCGGGAGGCTGGAGGGATGGATGAAACACATCGGCGACGTGTTGTCGAGTCGTGGAAAAAGCTCCGGCGTTGAGGGGAAGCCACAGGACCGCCGGGGGGAAGAGGCGGTGCACCGCGAACCCTCTCCTCCTGTTCCCGGGACCTCTCCTCCCGTATCGCCGGCTCCTGGAGCGACCCGCGCGGAAGCGGGGGCTGCCCTCCCCGCTGAGGCAGGCCCGGAGGCCTGCCCTTACTGCGGGGGGCTGGGATATGTCTCTTACGATGTGCCCCCCGGCCATCCGTTGTTCGGTCGAGCGGTGCTCTGTGTATGCCAGGCCGAGCGGCAGGCGGGCGAGCTCCGCCAGCGGATCCGCTCCGCCAGCCCCCTGCGGGTGCTCCAGGACAAGCGCTTTGAGACTTTCCTCCCCGATGGGCTGGGACTGCCTCCGGACCAGGCTCGAAGCGTCCGGCGGGCCTGGGAACGGGCACGAGCCTTCGCGGAACACCCGGAGGGTTGGCTGGTGCTTCGCGGGGGAACCGGATGCGGCAAAACCCACCTGGCCGCGGCCATCGCCCATCGCCTCCTGGAACGAGGGGTGCCCGCCCTCTTCATCCATGTGCCGGATCTCCTGGACGAACTGCGGGCGACCTTCCATCCAGAATCCGAAAGCTCCTATGAGAAGCGGTTCTGGGAGCTGCGAGAAGCCCCTGTGCTGATCCTGGATGACCTGGGCGCTCAGCAAAGCACGCCCTGGGCCCAGGAGAAACTGTTCCAGCTTCTGGACTGGCGCTACAACGCTCGTCTCCCAACCGTGATCACGACCAACCTTTCCATGGAAGCCCTCGAGCCTCGCCTGCGCTCCCGGCTTCAGGATCCCCGCCTGGTGGAAATCATCGTAATCCTCGCCCCGGACTTCCGGCAGGGCACGCCTTCCACCGGGTCGGATCTCAATCTTCTTCCATTGCTACGGGAAATGACCTTCGAAACCTTCCGCGATCGGCCAGAGCTCTCCCCCCGCGAGCGGGATAATTTGCGGGAAGCCGTCCGGATGGCCCGGGCTTACGCCGAGGATCCCCATGGCTGGCTGGTCCTGGCCGGCCCCTATGGCTCCGGCAAGACCCATCTGGCCGCCGCCATCGCCCACGTCGTCGCCTCCCGGGGGATCCCTGCCCTCTTCGTGGGGGTGCCAGATCTCCTGGACTGGCTGCGGGCCGCTTTCCACCCGAAAAGCGATCAGCCCTACGACCAGCGCTTTGACGAGGTGAAACGGGCACCGTTCCTGGTGCTGGACGATCTGGGAACCGAGAGCGCCACCCCATGGGCGCGGGAGAAACTGTATCAGCTCCTGAATTATCGCTATCTGGCGGGCGCGCCCACGGTGATCACCACCGCAACTCCGCTGGAACATCTGGACGCGCGGATCGCCGCGCGACTGAGCGATGAGACGCGGGTGACCGTGATCACCCTGGATCTCCCCCCCTACCGCACCCCTCTCCGGCGTCGCGAGCCCCGCCGTGCGGGACGGGAGCCATGATCACCCGCTCGAAGCCCCATAAGTGAGGAGGGGGAGGTAGCGGTCGACCGGGCTGCCCCCATCCCCCAGAACCCCACCCATACGGGGAGCCATGGATATCATCGCGCAAGCCGACACCCGGTGAGTTGGGTTAAAATAGGAGATACGCAGTGGATCCCCTGAGGGCTCTTGGGGATGCAGGGCACACCGAAGGGGTCCCATGCCGCTCTCAAAGAGGGCGGAGAAAAGAGCGATGAGGCCAGGCGGGCCGCCTTCAGCGGCCCATCCGGCCTCCACCCCCTCCATCGTTTGCTACTCCAACTCCACCAGGAGGTCAGGCCGAATGACGCTTGCACGTCCGAGAACGCGCCTTTCCCCGGGCGGATCCTCCCCGTGGAAATGGATCCTTGGGCTGGGCGCGGTGGCGATCCTGGCCCTGCTCGGAGTGGGTCTGTGGTGGGTTCAGTCCACCCAGGCGGCCTGTGAAACCGCCACGGCCCAGCAGCCCTTCCAGAGCCCCACCTTCCAGCTCGCCCCTGCCGATCCCGCTCAGAGCGTGCGGGTGGCCGTCTGGCCGCTGGCGGAGCCGGACGCTCCGCTGCGGGAAGCGTTGACCCGCCTGCCGCCAACCCTGAAGCCGGTCGCGCCGTATTACCGGCTGCGCTTCTGCGGCGAGGTCCGCACGCCGCTGCGCATGACGGTGTATATCCCGGATGGTCTCGAGCCGTGGACGATCGCGGATCTGTGGGGCTGGACCGGACAGGGGTGGACATGGCTGGGCGGGGAGCGAGAGGAATCCCAGGGGCTTCTGAGCGGCGAAACTCGCGCTACCCCCCAGTATGTCCTTGTCACGGCCGCTCAGATTCCTATTCCCGCCTTTGGAGCAATTCAGGAAGCGGGGATCGCCCCGGATGCCCGGACCCTGGAGGTCGTGAATGAGGTGAGTGTGGCGGGACTCACCCTGGGCCTGGGCGGCCGCCTGATGGGAGATGAGAACGCCCTTCCACCGCCAGATCCCCAGGGGCGCAATGTCACGTGGCTGCTGGTGCGGAACTACCTCCCGGGCGGAGCGCCTAACACGGCAGCCCTGGCCGCCCTGCTGGCGGATCCCGCGGTCTATCAGTCTCATATTAAGGAAATCCTGAACATCCTCCAGGCCCGCAACTATAACGGCGTCCTGGTCGATTATCGCGGCCTCCCAGCGGACCAGCAGCACGCCTTCATAGACTTCCTTGGCCGGCTCGGCCAGGCCCTCCACGAGCAGGGGAAGGTGCTGGCTGTCGCGGCTCCCCTTCCCCTGCCCGGAGAGCGAGGGCATTTCCTCACCGGCGGCTACGATTGGAAGCAACTGGGCCGCCTCGCGGATGTCCTCTACGTGGAAGCCCCGGATGACCCCATCGCATATATGCCCGGCGGGCTGGTCGAGCAAAGCGTGCGGTGGCTGATCGGCCAGGTGAACCGCTATCAGCTGCAGCTGGTGGGGCCGGGCCTGGCCGTGGATCTGGGCCCTGCGGGCGCGCGGCTCGTTTCCTTTGATGAAGCCCTCGCCCATCTGGGCCGGCTGGAGTCCGCCGGTCCGCTGACCCTCACCGCGGGCATCACCCTCACCCTCGCTCCCATCACCGCCGCTCAGGATCTTCAGTTCCTGGCCGAGGCGGGTGTGTATCGGTATCAATATGTCGACGAAGCGGGGCATCTCCACACCGTCTGGATGCCCACGACCGGCCTTCTCGATCGCCAGCTGTCCCTCATCCAGACGTATCGGCTCCGGGGGCTGACCTTGCGAGGGCTGCTCAGTGGAGGCACCGCGCCGGGCACCGTAGAGGCCCTGCAAGCCTATCGCCAGAGCGGCCAGGCTCCGGGTCTCTCTGCGATGGAATGGGTCTGGCGGATCACCGGGCCGGACGGCCAGGTGGTGGCTGAGATCGCCCGCCCCCTGGCCGATGGACGCGCGGAATGGTCCCCGCCCGGGGAAGCGAAGGGCCCCTTCCATATCGCGCTGATCCTGCGCGCAGGTCCCAGCGAGAAGGCGCAGGGGGAGACCACCGGGATGGTGGCGACGGGAACCCCCATGCCCACCCTGACCCCCACCCGCACTCCCGGGCCTACACGGACCCCGGGGCCCAGTCCCACGCCGGGCCCCACCCCGACGCCTCGCCCCACCAGCACACCGCGTCCTCGCCCCATCGGCGGCGGCTTTGAGCTGGGCGGCCATGTGGACAGCTTCTCCCGGCCGGATCTCATGCGCTACGCCGGCATGACCTGGGTCAAACGCCAGGTCCGCTGGTCCCCGGGCCAGGATCCGAGCAGCGTTGCCGGGCTGATCCAGCAGGCCCACGCCAATGGCTTTAAGATCCTCCTGGGGATTGTTGGCTTCCCCGAACAGATGGGGGCCCCCAATCCGGGTTACTTCGACGCTTTCGCCCAGTTCCTGGGTGGCGTGGCCGCCCTGGGAGCCGACGGGATCGAAGTCTGGAATGAGCAGAACATCGACCGGGAGTGGCCGACCGGCCACATCGATCCCGCGAGCTACACCGATATGCTGCGGCGAGCTTACAGCGCCATCAAGAGCCGCAACCCGGGGACCATGGTGATCAGCGGGGCCCCCGCCCCGACCGGTGCGGAGGGCGCTTTTGGCTCCCATCGGGTGTGGAACGATGATCGCTATGTGGCGGGGATGGCGGCGGCGGGCGCAGCGAACTACGCCGACTGCATCGGCGTCCACTATAACGAAGGGATCGTCCCGCCGGATTGGACCAGCGGCGATCCCCGGGATAATTACTACACGCGTTACTTCTGGGGGATGGTGAACACATACTGGAATGCCTTCGGGGGCGCTCGTCGTTTATGCTTCACGGAGCTGGGGTATCTTTCGGATGACGGATACCCGCCTCTGGAAGCCGTGGCACCTTCCTTCGCCTGGGCGAAGGACGTCACGGTTCAGCAGCAGGCGGAATGGCTGGCCCGGGCTGCGCAACTCTCGGCTCAGAGCGGGAAGGTGCGATTGATGATCATCTGGAATGTGGACTTCAAGAACTACGGGGCGGATCCCATGGCCGGCTACGCGATCATCCGGCCGGACGGCTCCTGCCCCGCCTGTGAGACGCTGCATCAGGTGATGGGGGGGCGTTAAACCGTTCCGCGCCGCCGGGCAGGGCGGGTGCGAAAAGGGCCTGCCACCGGCATGGCTTGCGCGCATAGCGCTTCGGGGTCGTGGGGCGGGCGGCCCAGCCGCTCTTCCCACGGCCCCCGCCTCGTGATTCTTGCGGTCCGAGGAGGAGTCGCGGTTGAATCGAGCCATTCGCCACTGGATCCTACAACTGGCCGTCATCCTGGTCGCTCTGGAGATGGGCATCCTGGGTTTCGCGCTCTGGCGCTCCACTGCGCCTCAGCTGAAGACCTCTCCCACACCTTCTGCCCTTCCTACAGCCTCTCCCGGACCATCACCGACTTCGCGCTCCAATCCCGAGCCTTTTCTCATCGGAGTTCAGGTGCACGGATATGTGGGAGATCCGCGGGATACCCTTCGCGTGGTCCGTCAGGTGGGATTCCCATGGGTGAAGCAGCAGGTCCTCTGGTCGATGCACGAGCCGGAGCCCGGCCGCTACGATTGGGGCATCCTGGAGGGATTCCTGATCGTCGCCGAACGGGAGCACGTGAACGTTGTGCTCAGCGTGGTCACGGCTCCAGAGTGGAGCCGTCGGGAAGGCGGGATCCGCGGACCGCCGGACCGGCCGGAGGATCTCGCCCGCTTCCTCCGGACACTGATCCGCCGGCATCGCGGGCGGATCCATGCCATCGAGGTCTGGAACGAACAGAACCTGAAACGGGAATGGCAAACCTCCCGGGGACTACGCCCGGAGGATTACGTGGAGTTGCTTCGGGTTGCCTACACGACGATCAAGGCGGAGGATCCCGGGATCATGGTGATCAGCGGGGCGCTTTCCCCCACCGGGATCGACGACGGGGTGAACGCGGTGGATGATTTCCGCTACCTGCAGGGCATGGTGCAGGCGGGTTTTTTGAACTACGCGGATTGCGTGGGGGTTCACCACAACGGTTACAACATTGGCCCGGATGTGCTGGCGGAGGAGGCCCCGCTCCTGCCGGAAGCCCGAACCGCCCGCTTTCGAGGCCCCTTTGACAACCCCCATCATAGCTGGAGCTTCAAGTCGACCCTTTGGGGCTACCGGGAGATCATCAGGGATGCGAAGCCGCTATGCGTCACAGAGTTCGGATGGGCATCCGCAGAAGAATATGGAACCGCACCGCCGGGGTTTGAATTTGCCCTGGATAATTCCCTGGAGAAACAGGCTCGCTGGATCGTGGAAGGGTTCGAGCGGATGCGCAACTGGGGATTTGTTCGAATGGCGATCCTGTGGAACCTGGATTTTGGGCCGAAGGGATTCGGACCGAAACGGGACGATAATGTGCTCTACAGCATTCTGGACACACGCGGGGTTCCACGCCCCGCCTTCAGCGCTCTCCAGGCTTACCTCGCTGGGCTTCGCACCGGGGATCGGTGAAGTATATGCGTTAAAATTAGTAAGAGATGCTGTTGATAGGTCCGTGGGAGCTTCAGGGGGTCTACAAGGCGCCAGAAGCGCCTCACCAGCCTCCCAACAGCTTCTTCAAGGCCCCCGAGCCAAGTGGTAATTCGCAAAAAGAGAGGAGGATCTGGATGCCATCGGTGGAGACCCTGATAAATCATCTGAAGGATGAGGGGACCCCGCTTTCGATCGCTCGCCTCTACTGGCTCTCCGATTTAAACGATGAGGAATTCGCCCGGGTCGCCCAGGTCTGGCTGACGCTATCGCCATCCCGGCGTCGGGCGATCATAAGCCACCTGGTGGATATCAGCGAAGAGAACACAGAAGTGGATTTCGGTCGTGTCTTCCGCATGGCCCTGAGCGATCCGGATCCAGAAGTGCGAGCGATGGCTATCGATGGGCTGTGGTATGAGGATCATGATCTTCATCTCATGCGCCGATTTTTCGAGCTCTTTGAACAAGATCCTGCACCGGAGGTCCGCGCCCGCGCCGCTATCGGCCTGGGGCGTTACTTCTATAATGCCTGCATTATGGAACAAATTCCGCTCTCCGCCGTGCAGCCGGCCATTGAGGCGCTGCGTCAGGCCTTCTATAACCCAGAAGAGCCCCTGGAAGTGCGACGACGCGCCCTGGAGGCCTTGGGGAACACCCTGGAGCCTGACCTCCCGCAGATGATTGAACGGGCCTATACGGATCCAGATGAACGGATGAGGATCAGCGCGGTCTTTGCGATGGGTCGAACCGGCGAGGCCCGCTGGACACCTTATGTGATGGAAGCACTGCGCAGTCCCAGCCCGGCTGTGCGCTATGAGGCCGTGGTTGCAGCGGGCGAGATCGGGATCCGGCAAGCTGTTCCCCTTCTGGAGCGATTGATTCAGGAGGGGGATGCAGAGATCCAAGAAGCGGCGATCTGGGCGCTGGGGGAGATCGGAGGCCCACGGGCTCGCGAGATCCTGACGGAGATCGCCCAGGGTGAGGATGAGGATCTGGCCACGCTGGCCGAGGAGGCGCTGGAAGAGCTGGAGCTGCTGGAGGGCGGAGAGACCCTCATGCCCCTCCTGGAGCTGGATCTGGAGGCTGAAGAGGAGGAAGCGGAGGACTGGCTGATGGAGTGGGAGAGGAAGCACCTGGGCCTGGAGGAGTTGGAATTGGAAGAGGAGGAGAAAGAAGATCCCGACCCGGAAGACCGAGATCACAGGCAGCGCAATCGGCGCTGACGATAGGAGCATTGGCCGGTGAGCCTTCGCCTCGTCGCCGAGATCTTTTTTCATGATCTCATGCCAGTCCTCCTGGTGATCGCGGCGGGCTGGCTGGCGGGGCGCTGGCTGAAGATCCCCCCGCATCCCTTGGCGCGTGTTTCCTTTTACATCCTCAACCCCGCTCTGGTGTATATCTCCCTCATCCGCTCCGATATTACCGGGGCGGAGCTGGTGCGTTTCCTGGGGTTCTCGATCTCTATCCCCCTCCTCGCTGGCAGTCTGGGGCTTCTACTCAGCCTCGCCCTGGGGTTCTCCGCATCGGAGCGGACGGCCCTGATGATGACGGCGATGTTTGTCAACGCGGGGAGCTATGGGTTAGGGGTGATCCAGCGCGCCTTCGGCGAAGCTGCTCTTGCCCGGGCCGTGCTTTATTTCATGACCAACAATATCCTATTGAATACGCTTGGGGTGCTGATGGCCGTGCACACCGGCGGCCGAACGGGATGGAGATCCGTGCTGATCCTTCCCAGCTTTTACGCCGCGTTGCTGGCCGCCATGGCGCGCCTCAGCGGATGGATGCTCCCAGAGCCCGTGGAAGCCGGGATTGCCCTCCTCAGCCGGGGTGCGATCCCCGTCCTCCTGCTCGTGCTCGGCCTGGAGCTGGCCCATATTCAGCTGGAGGATCGGTGGATTGCAATGGGTCTGGGGGCCTTCCTGCGTCTAATGGTCATCCCGCTGGTGGCCATCCCCCTGGCTACTGTCTGGGGGCTGGAAGGACCAGCTCGACAGGCCGGGCTGCTGGAGAGCGCAATGCCCGCCGCCATCTCCAGCGTGGTCATGGCGGCGGAATTCGGGGTTTACCCCCGCACCATCGCCGGGATTATTTTCCTGTCCACCCTGCTTAGCCCGCTCACCCTCAGCCTGTGGATCGCTTGGCTGCGGGGATGAACGCAATCCGTTTCCTTACCATACCATGGGGCTTTCCCGGTTGGCCCGCCTCCCGGACGAGAGCCGATACGTTTCCGAAACTATGCTGGCCAATGTGGATGAAGATGGTCTTGGGCGTTCCAGGTTCTCCTATAAAGTTCGGGTTTTCTGCATCCAGGTCCCCAGGGTGGATCGCGATGGGGCTTCTGGGGCTTCTGATGATCGCTCCCCCCCTCGAGGTTCAGAGCCCGCTTCCGGCCCGAGTGGAGCTGGATTACACCTTCGGTCAGCGCATGCAGTTTATCCTGGAGCTCGAAAGCCCTCTCCCCATTATGGAGGCCATTCTTTACTACACCCTCCCCGACACCGAACTCCCCCAGCGAGTGCGTGTGGTTCCGGGATCCCAGATCCCGTCTCGAATCACCTACGAACGGGATCTCCGCCGGGATCCTTTGCCGCCTTTTGTGCCGCTCACCTTCTGGTGGGAAGTTCAGGATCACGAGGGGCGCTGGTGGTCTACGGAGCGGCGGACGGTTCGATATCTGGATAACCGGGTAGCCTGGCGCACGATCTCCTCAGGCCCTCTACATCTTTACTGGCATGCGGGGGATCCCGGGCTGGCCCGGGCAGTGCTGGAGCTGGCCCGTCAGAGCCTGGAGCGAATCAGCGAGCCCCTGGGATATCGAACATCGGAGCCCATCGAGCTGTTCTGGTATACCGATCGCGAACTGGCCCAGGCGGCGTTTCGACTGGCAGGGCTGGAGATCGGGGGGGAGGCTCGCCCTCGCTGGCGAGCCGTGATCCTGATCGCCTCCGCAGACGGAGCCGGTCTGGAAATCCTCCGCCGCCTGATCCCCCATGAGCTCACCCATGTGATCCTGGACGATCTATCCGGGGGGCAGCCCCTGCCCGCGTGGCTGGATGAAGGCTGGGCGTTGCTGAACGAAGGCTGGCCGGATCCAGCCCTGCTGCGGGCTCTTCAGGAGCCCCGCCTGGAGGGCGTCTCCCTGGCGAGCTTATGCGGGGATTTCCCCTCCGATCCTTTGCGTGCTCCCCAGGCTTACGCCCTTTCCTGGGCAACAGTTCGCTATATCCGTGATCAGGAGGGACTCGGAGGCCTCCGGCGGTTGCTGGAGGCCTACGCGGGAGGGGTCTCCTGCGAGAACGGGGTGCGTCGGGTCCTGGGGCGCTCTCTGGCCCGCCTGGAGGCTGAGGCGGAAGCCGCCCTGCAACCCCAACCGCCCTGGCAGTCCCTGACGGAGCGCCTCGGGCCATGGCTTCTTCTGTTTTTCTTACTCAGCCTGGGCCCCATTTTCCTCCCCTTCAGCCAGCCTGAGGAAGCCAAGAACCCACCGGGCTCACCATCCGCTCAGAGCGAGAAGCTTTGAGAGATAGGAGAGCCGCCTTCAGCGGCTCTCCTGCCCCCTGGATGTTCCGAGGTCTCCCCTCCCTAAAACCGCCTCTCGATGAACCCCTTTTGGCGCCGCCATCGCCAGAGGGCCCGGCGTGTGCTGGCGAAAACCAGCGGCGATGGAAGGCCATCGGGAGGGAAGAAACCGGCCTCCAGCGCATCATCCCCAGGCTGAAGGGAACCCCCGATGGGGATCCCCTGATATACGATGAGGACCGCAGGGCCCCGCGGATCCATAGACACGGCGAAGACATCCAGCAGGCTGCAGATACGGATGAGGAGCCCGGTCTCCTCACGGCATTCCCGAATCGCGGCCGCAACCGGCCCCTCATCGATCTCCACAAACCCAGCGGGAAGCGCCCATCCCCCCTTCCCCGGATCGTAACGCCGCCGCACCAGCAGGACCTTCCCATCCTGTTCCACCAGCACTCCGACAGCGACCTTCGGATCATAGAAAACGACATACCCGCAGGCCGGACAAAACGGGCGCTCCCGGCCGAACAGGAACCGATGCGTCAGGCGGGCGCCACAACGAGGGCAGAAAAGAAAGGACTCGGAACCCATTCCCGGATTTCTCGCCCCGAGCGCGGGGATGATCCGTTCGTATCGGCCAATGCAGTTGCCTGAACAGCTCCTTCCAGGGCTGTATGAAATATTACCCGAACCGCAATACGGGACCCTCCAGGCACAGCACCACGCCCTCCCGCTCGCATGAGCCGCACAGCCCGATGCCGCATCGCATGTAAGCTTCGTAGCTGAGCTGTGCCGGGATGCCCAATGTGGCGGCCAGCGCCCGGAGCCCCTCCAGCATCCCTTCAGGTCCACATCCATAAAGCGCATCATAGGAACCGGAGCGCAGCAAACGGGCCGCCACCTCGGGAGCTCGCCCCGGCTCCCCCGCAGAACCGTCTTCCGTCGCGATCACAACGGATGCTCCCAGAGCCCGAAAACGATCCCCATAGAGCACATCCTCGGCGCGCCGGGCGGCCGTCAGGGCGGTCACCTGGATCCCCCGCGCGATCGCCTCACGGGCCAGGAAAGCGAGGGGGGCGACTCCGTATCCTCCGCCGACCAGGAGGATCCGCCGGCCCTCGATCGTGAACCCACGGCCCAGGGGACCCCGGATCCATAACCGGTCGCCGGGATGCAGGGCATGCAGGGCGGCGGAAAACGGGCCCACCCGAGCCACCGTCAGAGTGACCGGATCGACCTCTGCCAGGCTGAACGGCTTTTCCTCGTAGCCGGGCAGCCATGCCATCACGAACTGACCCGGCTGAGCCTCGATGCGCGCGTCCAGAATCAGCGTGCGCACGCGTGGGCTCTCTTGAAGGATCCGCATCACCCGGATCGCCCGGGGATGCCCCCCTGCCCACCAGACGCCGCAGCTCGGTGGGGAAAGGATCTCCTCCGCCATGCCAGAGGCCTTTACCCGGTTTGCCTTGGGATCATCGGATCAGGTCTTGCGTTTTCGTAAGACATTTCCTCCGAAAGCCCCATCATGAGGGACGAAGGATCGCCGGCGCGGCGGCCACCTGTTCGGCCAGGGAGCGGATCGCGGCGATCCGCTCCGCGATCTCCGCCCGGCCTTCTTCCCGCATCCGCGCCTCCATTTGCTGCAACCACTGCTGGAACTGCGGCGTCAACAGCCGGCGATTTCGCTCCAGAATCTGCCGGCGGTGCTCCTCCGAGCGGGCGTTCAGCAGAGCGTTCAGCAGCCGGAGCTCCGGCGGCAACGCCTGCTGGAGGATCGCCATGGCGATCTGCCCCAGCAGATTCAACGCCTGAGCCAGCTGGGTATCGCCTGCCTCCAGAGCCGCTTCCACATTCATCTGAAGGACATCGAAGAACACGTCATCGATCTCCGCAATGCGCTGGATCAGGCGCTCCTGCAGCTCCCGCTCCGAGGGAGCGGTCAGGAGCTCCCGGATCAGACGCGCCCGCTCCTCGTAAACCCGCCGGATCTCCTGGTCGACCGCTTCCCGGGCTTCCAAAATCTCCCGACGCAGAGCGATCAGGCGCTCGGCTTCTTCCCCCCGACCGGCCGCCTCCGCCTCCTCAATGCGACGGGTCAGGTTCTGGAAGAACCGGTAATCCAGGAAGGGACGGCCCAGCGCCACCAGCGTCCGACGGGTCTCGGGATCCGGAGCTTCCAGAAGAGCCTCCAGCAAGGTCTCGCCGCTGGGGGCACGGGTGAACTTCTCAATGATCTGCGTCCGGGAACGAACCGTCCGCCCATAAGGCGTCAGCTCGAGCAGCCGGTCTCGAATCGCCATGATCCGGGCGAACTCCTCCGCCGATCCCTCCTCCTGAACGGTCGCCAGCGCTTCATGGAAGAGGCGGAAGAACTCCGCGTCGATTTTCTCCGCATTCTCTCGGATCAACTCCTCCACGTCCTCCATGCGCCGGGCGTTCAGGATCCGTTGCAGGAGGAGCGTCCGCTCCTCCATCGCCTTCAGATCTTCATCGGTATAGCCATCGGCCCGCAGGATCGCCTCCAGGAGGCTCTGAATGGTGAAGAACTCCTTCGGTTGAAGGAGATAGGCCTTGCGCTTCTCCCGGGGGAGCTGCCGCAGGATCGTATCCGTGAGCTGCCCGACGATCCGCTGGCGATCCACCTCTTTCAGGTTCGCCTGGATCGGGATGAACACGAGGGCGAGCTCCTTCTCCGGGTCGTGATAAAGGAAAGGCGCCGCGAAGCTCACCCGGTTGCCGCATCGGGGGCAGATAAAGGCGTTCAGACGCCCGGTGAGAAGCAGACGTTTCAGATGGGGCTCTTCGGAAACGTCGATGATCTGGCGAACCTGCACCTGAACCGGTTGGCCGCAGAAGGGACAACGAATGGTCATAGAAGTGGGTGGAAAGGGCATGCCGTTCCTCCTGATCTGAATACAGGGAAAGTAACCGGGTTAATTTTAACGCAACCTGCCCTCGCATAGACTCCAGTAAACCACAGGACCCCCTTCGAGAGCCAGATGAGCAGGCGGGGGACATCCCCCGCAGCTCCCCGGCAGGGGGCTTTGCCCCCTGCACCCCCATGGATGTTGCCCTTCGGTTGGAATTATTGAAAAGCCCCGGAGAAGCAGGATAGCCCCTCCCCCTGAGGTCAGCGGCGCGACTCGGATAGAGGCAAGTTGAACCTTTCTGAATCGCAGGAATACGCTCAGGTCCCGCCAGCGCCCCAACCAGCCTCCAGAACGCTCTTCTGGAGATCTCGCCCCAGGATCCCCCGGATCCGTGGAGGATATGATCTCCCTCATGGCGAATCCGTGAGGAATAACACTACTCGTCTGTGCCGGAAAGGGCCTATCCTCAAAGCGGACCACGTCGGTCCACAATGTCTGAATTTCACAGGAGGGGCGATGGAGATCAGCCGGCGGGCCGATTACGCGATGCGGGTGATTCTGGATCTGGCGATGCTCCCGCCGGGGATGCGCGCCCGGGCCCGGGATATCGCACGGCGACAGGCGATCCCCTACGCATTCCTGCAGAAGATCATCCGGGATCTCTGCACCGCAGGTTTCATTGAGGCCAGTCGGGGCCGGCGGGGTGGGGTGCGGCTGGCCCGACCAGCGGAATCCATCACCCTGCTGGAAGTCCTGGAGGCCATGGAAGGTCCCATCCGCCTGAACCGCTGCTCCCGGGAACCCCACCTCTGCCCCCGCTGGAGCTTCTGCGCCATCCACCCCATCTGGGCCCAGGCGCAGGCCTATCTCGAACAGCTTCTGGGCTCCACGACGTTCGCTCAGGTGGCGGAGCGGGGCCGTGAGATCCGGGCGATGCAATCCCGTAACGGGGCTAACGGCGCTGTCCCATCGATTCCAGAGGCCCTCACGGCTCACACTCTGGAGATCCGATGAGTGCCGCCTATCTCCAGGATCCTGGGGAAGGAGGTGAAGGATGCACGAGATGTTCCAGCCCCGAGCTGCCTTGCTTCTGTTCCTCAGTATGATTGTGTTGTTCGCGGCCATGTGGTTCGGCCTGTATCTCACCATCCTGCTTCCTCGAGGGATGACGGCATTCTGAACCCTCGGTGCGTCCCACGACCGCTATCGGGAGGTTCCACATGGTGAAAGATCCATTCGAGCGGGCAGCGATCTTTGGGGCCGGTTTCTTGATGACCGCTTTCTTTGTCGCCATTGTCATCAGCGCCTTCGGCCTGGGGATCCGCGTCCCTACCTGTGTCACCGACATCCCCCCCTTCGATCAGCCCGCCGTGGTGGAAGCCGCCCCAGGCCAGTATGTGGTGAACGTGGTCGCTCAGATGTGGGCGTTCAACCCTCGTGAGATCCGAATCCCCGCCGGCTCCACCGTAACCTTCAACCTCACCAGCAAAGATGTCCAGCACGGCTTTAAGATCCTCAACACCAACGTTAACCTGATGGCCATACCGGGCGTGGTAAACCGGGCGCAGGCCCGATTCGATCAGCCCGGGGAATATCTGATCGTTTGCCACGAGTATTGCGGGCTGGGCCATCACGCCATGTCAGCGAAGGTGATCGTCGAGCCGCGGACGGCGGAGGGGCCCTCTCTCCCGACGCCCCGGACGATGGCCTCAGCCCTGGCATGCTGGGCCCGTTGAGACATCCACACAGGGGGTGCGCCATGGGATTGAAGGCGAAGGACATCATGACCACCGAGGTGGTGACCATTGAGCCATCGGCCACGGTGGCCGAGGCGGTGGCGCTCATGAAGGAGAAGGGCCTGCGGGCGCTCATCGTCGAGCGGGCCAATGAGGAGGACGCCTACGGCATCGTCACGGAGACCGACATCGTTTATAAGGTAGTCGCCCAGGGCCTGAGCCCGCAGTCGGTGCTGGTGCGGGAGATCATGACCAAGCCGTGCATTGTGGTGAACCCGGATCTCTCGGTGGAGAACGTGGCCCGTCTCTTCGCCCTGGCCAGGATCCGGCGCGCGCCGGTGATCCGGGAGCGGCTGCTGGGAGTGATCTCGGTGACCGATATCATCCGTAAAGCCCTGTAAGAGGCATCCCCCCAGGTCAGCGAGGGGATGTCAACGAAAGTTAGGGCGGGCAAGCCGGGAAGCAGCATGGGCTGCTTCCCCAGCCGATGGGATCTCGGAAAAGCCATCGGGCGGATCCGATCGCCGGTCTCTACTCTATGGGGAGGTCACCATGGGAGCCTTCACGATGTTCGAGAGCGAGAAGCGATTGATCCGCTGGCATCTTTACATCGCTTATATCGCTATCGCGGTCGGCATCTTCTTCGGCCTGCTCCAGGCCCTGAGCCGGGCGAAGCTGTTGCCGCCCATGCCCTGGTATGATTACTATCAGGGCCTGACTTTCCACGGGGTGCTGAACGCCCTGGTGTGGACCACCTTTAACATCGTGGCCCTGCTCGCCGTGGCCGTGCGGGCTTCCCTAAGGCGGCCCCTTTACAGCCTGGCCCTGGGGTGGACCGGCTTTGGGTTGATGACCGTGGGGGTTGCCGCCGCCGGCTACGCCATCCTCACCCGTCAGGCGAATGTCCTCTACACGTTCTACCCGCCCCTGATGGCCCACCCGGCCTTCTACCTGGGCGCCACGCTGCTCATCGTGGGCTCCTGGATCAGCGGGGCCAACCTGATCCTCACGTATGTCGCCTGGCGGCGGGAGAACCCGGGGCAACGCACGCCACTGATGACCTTCGGCTCCATCGTCACTTTCACCCTGTGGTATATCGCCACTCTGGGGGTGGCCATCGAGGTCCTTTTCCTGTTGCTCCCATGGTCCCTGGGCCTGGTCAAGCAGACCAACCCGATGCTGGCCCGCACCCTGTTCTGGTATTTCGGACATCCCCTGGTTTACTTCTGGCTCCTGCCGGCCTACGTAGCCTGGTATACAATGGTCCCCCGGCTGGCGGGCGGCAAGCTATATAGCGATCCGATGGCCCGCCTGGCCTTCCTGATGCTGCTGATCTTCTCCACTCCCATCGGCCTGCATCACCAGTACACAGACCCTGCCATCGGCCAGGAATGGAAGCTGCTGCACGCTTTCGGAACGTTCCTGGTGGCCATTCCCAGTCTGCTGACCGCCTTCAACCTGATGGCCTCCCTGGAGCATGCCGGGCGGCAGCGGGGCGGGCGGGGGTGGATCGACTGGATCTTTCGCCTTCCGTGGGATGAGCCGGCCTTCGCTGGCGCAACGCTCTCCATGATCGCTTTCGTCTTCGGCGGGATCAGCGGGATCGTCAATGCCTCCTACAACGTCAACTTGGTGGTCCACAACACCTCCTGGGTCCCCGGCCACCTGCACCTCACCGTGGGCACCGCAGTGACCCTGACCTTCATGGCCATGGCCACGTGGATGGTTCCCTATCTCACCGGCCGGGCCCTGTGGAGCCGGAAGGTGGCCCTGGCGAACATGTACCTGTGGTTCATCGGCGTGATGATCTTTGCGGTGGGGATGATGCGCGGCGGGCTGGAAGGGGAGCCCCGACGGACGAATCTGGGATTCTCGCCGTATCTGTTGCCGGAGTGGAGGCCCTTCCTGATCATGGCGGCGGTGGGCGGGACCCTGATGTTCATCGCCGGCGTGCTGTTCCTGCTGAATATGGCGATGACCCTGTGGTTCTCCCGACAACCGGCCCGGGTGGAGGTGCCGATCGCCGAGGCTCTGCATACGGCTGCGGACGCGCCCACTGCCTTCGAGCGCTGGCGGGTGTGGCTGGCCGTGGCCGTCATCCTGATCGTGATCGCCTATACGCCAGTGCTCACTCAGGTGCTGCAGACTTCACCCTTCTCCGCTTACGGCTTCCTGCCCTCCAGCGCGGTGCCCATCCGGTAGAACCGATATCATATTCCAGAGAGACCGATCGCTGGTTTGTCCGTAGGGGCGCACGGCCGTGCGCCCCTACCCTGGACCTCACCCCCCGGCCCCCTTCCCTACAAGGGAAGGGGGAGCCTAAAAATCCCCCCTCCCCGCTTCGGGGAGGGGCCGGGGGAGGAGTCGCTTCTCTCAGAGGCCCTCTGGGTCTCAGACAGAGGGAAATCAACCCGAGGAGGCTTGAGCAGAATGCCGCGCTGGTTCTGGGGGGGAGTAGGCATCGGTCTGCTCTTTGTCGCCGCCGCGGGAGCGGTGAAGATCGCCCTGGACGTCCGGGCGGAATCCCTCCCGGTCTACATGACCATCCCGGACTGGCCGTTCACAGATCAGGAGGGCCGCACCTTCTGGCTGGGCCAGACCCGGGGCAAGGTGGTGGTCCTGGGGATGATCTACACCCATTGCCCGGACGTCTGCCCGCTGATCACCGCCCGGATGCGGGAGATCCAGGAACAGGTTGCCGCAGAGGGCCTGTCGGATCAGGTTTTCTTCGTCACCATCACCTTCGATCCAGAGCGGGACACGCCGGAGGTCATGCGCCGATACGCCCAGGCCCGCAAGGTGGATTTCACGAACTGGGCCTTCCTCACCGGCGATCCCTCCACTATTCGCCACCTGACGGAGGTCCTGGGGATCTACACGGAGCGGGTGTATCTCATCAACGGCACGCCCGCCGCGGAGACGCCGCAGGCCTCGGGCGGCGCCGCGACTTATTTGATCAACCACACCGATCGCATCTTCCTGGTGGACCGCCAGGGGCGGGTGCGGGCGCTCCTGCCGGGAAGCCGAACCGAACTAAAGGATGCGATGGAGAAGATCCGCCGGCTGGTGCGGGAACGCTCCGGCTCGTGATGGGTCTCTCCTCATGGGGTGATCTGGAGACCTGTTTGAGAGGAGGCGACCATGTCAAAGCTCATTCGTTCAACCATGATCCTGCTTGGTCTTCTCGTCGCCGCATGCGCCGCTCCGGCAGCCACCAGCCCGAAGATTCACATTCAGGACGCATGGGCGCGCCCCGGGGCCATGGGGATGGGCCAGGAGATGGGGCATGGGATGAGCCATGGAGGGGAGAGCACCAGCGCTGTCTATTTCGTGGTGGTGAACGATGGCGGCCAGCCCGATGCGCTGATCCGCGCTGTTTCCGATGTGGCCGAAAAGGTGGAGTTTCACGAAACTCGCATGGAAGGGGATGTGGCAAAGATGCAGCCGGTCCCCCGTGTGGAGATCCCGGCCCGGGGGCGGGTGGAGTTTAAGCCCCGCGGCCTGCACGTTATGCTGATTGGCCTGAAGCGGGAGCTCCAGGTAGGGGACACCTTCACCCTTACGCTTCGTTTTGAGAAAAGTGGAGAGATCCCCGTAACAGTGACGGTGAAGGAGATGAACCCATAACGGGAGGCACGGGAGATGAACCGGTGGCTGCCCTGGATTCTCCTGCTCTCTTCGGTCCTGATGGGAGCCAGCGCGTGCGGAGGCGGCCCGCCTGCGCCCCGCTCCCCCGGCGCGGGGGAGACCGCACCGGTGGCCCTGAAGGGGAACGCGGAGCGGGGGAAGGAGCTGTTCCTGGGCACATGTGCCTCATGTCACGGGCCGGATGCCAAAGGATTGCCCGGGTTGGGGAAGGATCTGACGGCGAGCGCCTTCGTGCGGCAGCAGACCGACGCCCAGCTGCTGGAGTTCATCAAGAAGGGGCGGCCGGCGACGGATCCGGCGAATACGACCGGGGTGGATATGCCGCCGAAGGGCGGTAACCCGGCTCTGACCGATCAGGATCTGGCCGACATCATCGCCTTCATTCGCACCTTCAATCCGCACCAACCCTGAAGGCGGGAGACAGAACGGTGGTTGGCCCCGAAGGCGACGCTGCGCTATAATGAAGGTGAGCCTTGGGGAGTCGTCTAAGGGGCAGGACACCGGCCTTTGGAGCCGAGGGTGGAGGTTCGAGTCCTCCCTCCCCAGCCAACCGGGCCCGGCGAAGGCTGTCGGGCCCGGTTGCGTTCATGCACCATGGCAAAGAAGGGCTTTCACGCATGCCATCGCCGCAAGATCTCCCGGGCCATCCCCTCGATGTAGCGGGCATCGGAGGCGACGGCCAGGAACTGGAACCCCTGAGCCCGCCGCTGCAATGCCTCCTCAACAGACACGCACATCATCCCAGCCGGCCGGCCGGCCCGCTGGGCCGCCCGCAGGACGGTTTGGACCGCTTCCTCCCAATCGGGGTTCTCCCGAAAATCGGTTCCCCGCAGGCCCATCGAGGAGGCCAGGTCATTGGGGCCGATGAAGATCACGTCCACCCCTTCTGCCGCGCAGATCTCCTCCGCCCGCTCCACCGCCTGGATGTGCTCCATCTGGACCACCACCAGGATCTCCTCGTCGATGGCCTGCAGGTAATCCTCCCCATGCAGGCGGGGCCCCAGCCAGGCCCCCACCGAGCGGATCCCGCGAGGCGGGAAGCGGGCGGCCTCCGCCGCCCGTCGAGCCTCTTCCCCATTCATGACCATCGGCACCACAATCCCCAGCGCCCCGGTGTCCAGGGCCCGTTTGATCCACGCGGGATCGTTCCACGGCACCCGGACCAGGGGAGTGGTGCCCGTGGGGAGAATCGCCATCACGCTCTGGACCATCGCATCGTAACCGAAGGGGCTGTGCTCGACGTCCACCACCAGCCAGTCGAAGCCCAGGCGGGCCATCAGGGCGGCTGCATACGGGCTGCCCAGGCCCAGCCAGGCGCCGATGGTCGCTTCTCCCCTCCGCAACCGATGCAGAGCCTGATTGGGGATCACGGAGAAATCCCTCCCGGATCGATATGAATGACGCCGAAAAAAGGCTATCATAATATAAGAGGGGCCCCGCGAAGCTGACAAGCCCTTCCATCATTCTGGATGCGGGAGGTGGTTCGTGCCCTTCAACACCGGGGACTTCCAGGATCTGCTTCGGGCATTAAAGGAGCACCCGGAGTGGCAGGAGGAGCTGCGCCGTCTCCTGCTGGCCGAGCCCATGGCGGAGCTGGCCGGCGTTCTGCGCGCGCTGGTGGATGCGCTTGACCAGATGCGGGAAGTGATCCGCACGCTGGCGACCTTCCAGCAACAAACCAGCGGGGTCCTGAACCGCCTGATCGAAGCGACGATCCGCCTCGCCGAGGCCCAGACCCACACCGAGGAACGCCTCGCCCGCCTGGAGGAAGCCCAGGCCCGCACCGAGGAGCGCCTCGCCCGCCTCGCCGAGGCTCAGGCCCGCACCGAGGAGCGCCTGACCCGCCTGGAGGAAGCGATGGCGCGCCTCGCCGAAGCCCAGGCCCGCACCGAGGAGCGGGTGGCCCGTTTGGAGGAAGGCCAGCGCCGCCTGGAGGAAGCCCTGGCCCGCCTCGCCGAAGCCCAGGCCCGCACCGAGGAGCAGGTCGCCCGCCTCATCCAGACTCAGGAGCACATCCTGCAACGCCTGGATCGCCTGGAGGGGATGCGGCGGGAGTTTGAATCCTACAAGGCGATGTTCGGGGCGACCCTGGAGGAGGAAGCAGAGTCGATGGTGCGCTGGGTCCTGGAGCAGAAAGGATATCGGGCCATCGGCCAGGGCCATCCGGTGATCCTGCCGGTCTACGAGGAGGGGGAGAAAGGGGAAGTCGATGCGGTGATCCCCGTGCAGGCGCCGGATCGGCGGATCCTGTGGGCGGTCGTGGAGGCAAAGGCCCGACAAAGCCCCCGGTCCATCCAGGCGTGGGCTAACCGGATGCGGTCGGAAGGATTCCGCAAACGCCTCGCTGAGGCCGGCGTCACCGGACCTTATCTGGTCTACGCCTATGGGATCCGCGTGGATCCCAGCTGTGAGGCGATGGCCGAACAAATGGGGATCGGGCTGGTAACCGGCCGCGGGGAGCGGGTGCCGCCCGCGGAGGAGATCCCAGCGGTTTCGTAAAACATCGGGGTGGGCCGCTGGTGGCCCACCCCTCGCTTGGTTCAGCGCTTCCCGCGCCGCCGCCCGTTGGAAGAGACATTCCCCCCTCGAAGGATCCGGCGCAGGAATTGCCCGGTATATGAGGCCTCCGCCTGAGCAACCTCTTCAGGAGTGCCCTCCGCCACCACATACCCGCCCCGCTCTCCCCCCTCTGGCCCCAGATCGATGATCCAGTCGGCCACCTTGATGACATCCAGATTGTGCTCGATGACGATCACCGTGTGGCCCTGGTCCACAAAACGCTGCAGGACATCGATCAATTTCTGGACGTCGGCCGCGTGCAGACCCACCGTGGGTTCATCCAGGATGTAGAGGGTATGGCCGGTCGGCCGGCGGGAGAGCTCCTTCGCCAGCTTCACCCGCTGCGCCTCGCCGCCGGAGAGGGTCGGCGCTGGCTGGCCCAGCCGGATATAACCGAGCCCGACGTCCCGGAGGGTCTGGAGCTTCCGACGGATGGAGGGAAAGGCCTCGAAGAACTCATAGGCTTCGTCTACCGTCATGTTCAGCACATCGGCGATGCTCTTCCCGCGATAACGGATCTGCAACGTCTCCTTGTTGAAGCGCGCTCCCCGACACACCTCGCAGGTCACAAACACATCGGGGAGAAATTGCATCTCGATCTGGATCTGGCCCTGGCCTTCGCACGCCTCACAGCGGCCACCCTTGACATTGAAGGAAAAACGCCCCGGGCCATACCCCCGCAGCTTGCTCTCCGGCAGGCTGGCGAAGAGATCGCGGATGTCGGTGAACACACCCGTGTAGGTCGCCGGGTTGGAGCGCGGGGTTCGTCCGATCGGAGACTGATCGATGTGGATCACTTTATCGATGAACTCGACGCCTTCGATCGCCTCATGGACCCCCGCCGGGTCACGGGCACCGTAGAGGATCTGAGCCAGACGCTTGTAGAGGATCTCCACCACCAGGGTGCTCTTGCCGGAGCCCGAGACGCCGGTCACACAGATGAAGCAGCCCAGGGGGAAGCGCACGTCGATGTTCTTCAGGTTGTGCTCCCGAGCCCCCCGGACGATCAGGGAGCGTCCGTTGCCGGGACGACGGCGGGCCGGGATCGGGATGGTGAATCGACCCGTTAGGTAGGCCCCGGTGAGGGAGCGGCGGTTGCGCATGATGGCTTCAACCGGACCCTGGGCCACCACGTAACCCCCATGCTCCCCTGCCCCCGGCCCCAGGTCGATCACCCAATCGGCAGCCCGGATCATGGCTTCGTCGTGTTCCACCACCAGCACCGTGTTCCCCAGATCCCGGAGCCGCTTCAGGGTCCGGATCAGGCGCTCATTATCCCGCGGGTGCAGGCCGATGCTCGGCTCGTCCAGCACGTAGAGCACGCCGGTGAGCTGGCTCCCAATCTGGGTGGCCAGGCGGATGCGCTGCGCCTCGCCCCCGGACAGGGTCGCCGTCGGCCGGTCCAGCGTGAGATAATCCAGGCCCACGTCCACCATGAAGCGCAGCCGGTTGTGCAGCTCCTGCAGCACCTGACCCACGATGGCCCGCTGCCGCTCGGAGAGCAGCGGCGGCTGCCCGTGATCCCCCCGCAGGGCCTCAACCCAGCGCATGGCCTCGACAACCGACATCCGGGTGACTTCGTAGATGTTCTTGCCCGCTACGGTGACGGCCAGGGCCTCCGGGCGCAGCCGCGCTCCGCCGCAGGCCGGGCATGGCCGCTCGCTCATCCATCCCTCCACCCGCGCCCGGAAATAGTCCGAAGTGCTCTCCTCATACCGGCGGCGCAAGTTGGGGATCACCCCTTCGAAGGGTGCCTCATAAACCCGCCAGCTCCCATCCCGGGCCTGATAGCGAACGGGGACCCGCACGCCCTCGCCCGCCCCATAGAGGAGGAGGTGCAGCTGATCCGGGGAAAGGGTCCGCACGGGAACGTCGGTGGGGATGCCGAAGGCGCGGCAGGCCGCTTCCAGCAGCTGCCAGTAATAGCCGCCTTCCTCTTCCCCACCCCAGGCCACAATGGCGCCTTCTGATAAGGAGAGGTCCTTGTTGGGAATGAGGAGATCCGGATCCAGCTCCAGCTGCACCCCAAGGCCTTCGCAGGTCGGGCAAGCGCCCTTCGGGCTGTTGAAAGAGAACAGGCGGGGCTCCAGCTCAGGCAGGCTGAGGTTGCAGTAGGGGCAGGCGAAGTGCTCGCTGAACAGCAGGTCCTCCGGCGGCTCCGCCGAGGCGTTGTGCACGATCACCAGCCCATCCCCCAGCCGCAGGGCCATCTCCACCGAGTCCTGCAGCCGCGAACGATCCGCCCCGTCCCGACGCACGACCAGGCGATCCACCACCGCCTCGATGTGATGGATCTTGTAGCGATCCAGCTCGATGGGCTCATCCAGATCCCGGATGGCTCCATCCACGCGGGCGCGGACAAAACCCATGCGGCGGAGCTCTTCGAAGACGGGACCGTGGTGGCCCTTGCGGCCCCGCACCACGGGGCCCAGGATCATGATGCGGGAGCCCTCCGGGAGGGCGAGGATGGCCTCCACGATCTGCTCCGGGCTCTGCTTCTGGACCTCCCGGCCGCAGCGGGGGCAGTGGGGGATCCCGGCGCGGGCGAAGAGCAGGCGGAGATAGTCGTAGACCTCCGTCACCGTCCCCACCGTGGAGCGAGGGTTATGGGACGCGCCCCGCTGATCGATGGAGATGGCCGGGGAGAGCCCCTCGATCTGATCCACATCCGGCTTCTCCATCAGCCCCAGGAACTGACGGGCGTAGGCGGAGAGCGACTCCACGTATCGCCGCTGGCCTTCGGCGTAGAGGGTGTCGAAGGCCAGGCTGGATTTCCCGGAGCCGGAGAGGCCGGTGATGACCACGAGCTTCTCGCGGGGGATCTCCACCGTGATGTTCTTGAGGTTGTGCTCGCGGGCGCCACGAACGATGATCTTCCCCTTCGCCATGGCCGCACGGCCGCCTTCTCACCAGGATGGGCCAGTTTCTCAGCATAGCACGGCCCTTTGTTCCTTTCCAGTTCAATCGTTCAATCGAACCGGGCTTGAGGGAGGCTCAATGGGGGAGGGAGACCGCCGCGCGATCCCCCTCCCCTGGAGGCTGGGACGGAGGCTTCGGCTCAGCGGGGCTCCGGCTGACCCAGCAGGGCGCGGACAGCTTCCAGAACCTCATCGTAGTTGGGATGCTGGGCGATCTCCGGAACATATTCTGCATACCGGATCGTCCCATCGCGGTCCAGCACGAAGACGGCGCGCTGCTCCAGGCGAAGCTCCTTCACATATGTGCCGTAGGCCTGCCCGAAGGCCATCTCCCGATGATCCGAGGCCAGGATCCCATGCTGGGCGTTGGCCTCAGCCGCCCAGCGCCGCTGGGCAAAGGGGAGATCGGCGCTGACGGTGATCAGCACGACTTCGTCCCCCAATCGGGCTACCTCCTGATCGAACCGGCGGGTCTGGGCATCGCATACCCCGGTGTCCAGCGAGGGGACCACGCTGAGGATTCGGATCTTTCCGTCGGTGCTGCGGATCCGGAAGGGGGTCAGATCGGGGGCCACCAGCTCCACATCGGGGGCCGGATCGCCCACCCGCAGGGGCTCCCCGATCACCGTCAACGGCTTGCCGCGAAACGTGACCGCTCCAAAGCGCTCCACGGCCATGCGACACCTCCTGAGGGGTTCAGATCCACCCGGGCCGGAAAACTCCTCCGAGGCGGAAGGAGCGCCCGGATTTCGGATAACCGGGGTTATTGTAATCGGGGCGCAGGATAGCGGCCACTTTTCCCTGGGGGAAAAATACGTTCTGGGGTCCGCTCCGGGAAGATCCCGGATGAACGCTACGGAGCGGACAGAGACTCCGCGATCCGCACGGCTTCCTCCATCCCCAGATCGGTCTCCAGCCGGTAAGTCACCTCCCCCTCGGTCCAGAGGAGCACATGGCCTTCCACCAGCCGCCGCAGCTCCCAGCGGCCGGATCGGGTCTGCAGGAGGTAAGGGCCTTCCGCCCACAGGGCCGGCCGGCCGTGCACCGTGGTGGCGGTGAGCACCTGCGGCGTGATCTTTTCAATCAGCGCTCCCGGGCCGATCTCGAACAGGGCCAGCCGGATTCGATCCGGCCGCATGGGATCCCGCCACACCAGGATCACCGCCGGCCCGCCCATGCCTTGCAGATAAACATGATCCGGGCGCCCGAGATCCGGCGGATAAGTGGGCAGACGAATGGGGAAAGGCACGCGGGCCTGCGCCGCCTCCAGGGTCGTCTCCCCCGCCAGGTCCAGGATCCCCGGCATGCGGGTCTCCGGGATGGCCTCGGAGGCCGGCGAGGGAGTTGCGGCCGGCTTCGATGGGGTTGGGAGAGGCTGGAGCTGGATCCGCACGGCTCCGATCTGGAGGAACTCCAGGAGCCCTGCGCGGGCCGGGGAGGCCAGGAGGATCCCCAGCGCCAGCATGAAAGCGCCGAAGGCCCCAGCCGCCCAGGCCCCGCGCCGGCCTCGGGGCCGCCTCACCCCGGGACGCAGGATCCGGCTTCGGAGATCGGGAGCCGGAGGGTAAGGGAATTGCCGGGCGAGCTCCCGGACGCGATCTTCCCATTCGGAAGGCGGACGAGGCTCCATTTCAACCCTCCCCATGAGGCCTGCCGATGAGATCAGGGAATTCCCGCTCCACCACGGCGCGCAATCGATGGAGCGCGCGATGCAGACGGGATTTCACCGTGCCGATGGCCACGTTCTGGACCTGAGCGATCTCCGCTTCGGACAGCTCCAGGAAATAGCGCAGATAGATCGTCTCCTGATCGATGAGCCCCAGACGCCGGATCGCCCGCCAGAGGCGCTCCGCCTCCTCCTGCCGCGCGACGGTCTCCAGGATTTCATCCCTCATTCCCGAGGGCGGGCTCTGGAGCCGGGCCCAGCGCTGGAGGGCCCTCCAATAACGCCCGAGGGCACGGCGGCGGTTCCGGGCCAGATGGGCGGCGATGCGGAGCAGCCAGGGACGAAGCGGGCGGTTCGGGTCCCGACGGTCCCAGGCCCGGAACGCCCGGAGGAAGGTCTCCTGGGCCGTATCGGCGGCCTCCTCGGCGTCGCCCAGCATGAGATAGAGCAACCGGAAGACCGGCTCCTGATGCTGGCGGATCACCTCTTCCCACAGCGCCTCATCCGGCCCCTCCAGCGGATGCGCCCGATGCTCCCGCTCCAACCGCACCTCCCGACCGTGGGGATTTCAAGGAGCAACAGGGTGGAAGCTCTTCGAAGATCCGGGCGGTGTCTCCCTTCGCAGGCCCTCTTAGAGAAGGCTGGACCCCGGCGTCAAGGGCACAGCCGCCTTGCGTCCCCACATCCCGTCTCTGAAACAATAACCCCGGGAACGAAGCGGGTGTTCCCATTCCCCGGGAATCCTTTGTCCACCGGCCGGTGGACCGGATGCTCCCTTGCCCGATCGATCTCCAGGGCCACGGAAGGGCTATCATGGGAAGCAGGAATCGAACAGGGGCCAGGAGGGCGCCCGGGTCCTTTTCGCGGGGGCTCTCCGGGCAAGCGTTCGGATGGCAGGTTCCTCGGGCGGCGACCACCGGACCGGCTGGGGGATCGCGTTCCCAGGTGCCATGCTCGCCCGGCCCTGGGATCCGGGGGCTCTGACCTGAAGACGATGCGTGGGACAGCCTGCTAACGATCGCCCGCTTCGGCTCCGCCGTCCCCGCCCATGTGGATGCGGTGCGACGGATCTTCCGGCGCGCGGCCCGGACCCCCGACGGCCAGCCCGAGGTCTGGTCCACCCAGTGGGAGCTGCATACGGTCAGCAACAACCTGAACTGGCGGGGAATCGACTGGCGGGCAGCGCTGGCCGCTGTGGAGGCCCGATCCGTCGGCGAAGGAGATGCCTACTTCCCTCTCCATCGGTCAGAATAGAGCATGGACACGTTCTCCCTGATCCTGGCCCTCGTGGGGCTGCTGGTTCTTTTCCATAGCGTGCTGTTGTGGCGGATCTTCGTCTGGTTATCCGCATCCACGCCGCCCGTGGATCCGCCGCGGCCGATCCCCCGGGTGGGCGAACCGGCTCCTCTGTTCCGGCTGCGGTCTTTCGAAGGGGAACAGGTGGAGAGCGCGGCCCTGGCCCATGGCCCGATGGCCCTGCTCTTCGTCTCCTCCGACTGCAGCGCATGCGCGGAATTCCTCGAGGCCACGAAGAGATTGCCCGCTCCTGTCCGGCGCTTCCTCGTGGGGATCTGCGAAGGGGAAGAGGCCGCCTGCCGCGATCTGCAATCGGCCGGGGCTTCCGAGATCCGCTGGCTCCATGATCCGGAGGGAGATCTGTGACGACAATACGGATTCAACGTCTTGCCAGCTACCGCGGTTCTGGATCGATCCCACCGTCTCCACGCATGTGGATGGATCCCTCTGGAGGATCTGGAGCGAATCCTCGAGGAGCTGAACGAAGAACAAGAGTAAGGACGTGGGCGCTCCATGCGCAGGAGACTGCACAAAAGTCCACGCCTCTTATGGGGAATACGCGGGCCGTTACTGCCAGGGCGCCTCGCCGGCGGAAAGGTAGGAGCGCCATCCTGTCGTGGAAGTAGGGCCACTGCAAGCAGTGGCCCTACTCGGTTCTCGTATTAAGGTGGTTCGTGCGGCAGCATCCCCGCGAGGGCGGAGACTGCGGCGGAGGTTGAGCGCTGCGAGAGGAGGTCCGGCTCCCGACCGGCGAGATACGCCTCAATGGCTTCGGACCAGCCGATCCTTCCCTCCTCGAACCGCACGATGCCCAGCTCATGGGCCAGGAGGGCAGCGGCCCATCGGTCCGCTACTCCCAACCGTCGATATAGCCGCAGCAATCCCTTCACCGCTCCCTGGCGAGACAACCCCCAGCGGCAGGCCAGAGCTTTCACCGGCAGCCCAGTGGTCAGATCCCGCCATCGCTGCCAGTCCGCCGGGCTCAGGCTTCGCAGCCACCTCCCCCAGGCCGGTTCGAAGGCCTGCCGGGCGGTCCAGGAATGGGGGGACCAGGCGGGCTCCCCCCGGAGCAGGGCCTCCACCCGCTCCATGAAGCGAGGCCAGGGCTCCTGCTTATCGATCACCCCCTCCAGGCCCAGCTCCCCGATCACCCACCCCTCCAGGGGAGTAGGGTTGGTGGTCATGACGGCAAGTAGTGCTGGTATTGTATGCATTCCGACGGTCTTTGCTACAAATGCTGCGAATGCATCATGCCTGGTGCTCAGGCGATGTGTGCGCGAACATGTCAGAATGTAGTGTCCTCTTATCTGGAATATGCCGGTCGTTATTGCCAGGGGGCCTCGCCTGGGGAGGGATAGGGAATGCGCCGGGCGCTGGGGACCATCATGATCGTATTGCTCGGGATGGAAAGCTGTTGCGCCGGAGGACGTTCCTCTCCAAATGGCTGGCTTCCGTGGGAGGAAATCCGACGTCTCGCCCGCTCCTGCCCGGTTAGCCGGCCCATGCCCTTCCTCCAGAAACCCCTTGGAGTGGGCGGCAATTACAGCAATCCGCAGCGCACCTTGTTTACTGATGTCCCGGAGGGCGGAAAGTTGCTGTTCACGCCTGAATATCATCTGCAGCCGGGTGGATCTTTGCGGATGAAGTGGGGATGGGATCGAGTGGGCATCACCGGGACCCTGCAGATCGAGGGGCGGCGCCTGGATGCCCCGGCTCCGCCCCTCCGGGCGGATATCCCCCCGGGCTATGGTGACACCGGCTTTCAGGTCTCCACACTCATCTTCCCAACCGAGGGCTGCTGGGAGGTCACGGGCCGGGTGGGAGCCCATTCCGTGACCTTCATCCTTATGATGCTGCGCCTTCCCGTTCCGCTCTTGAGGATCGATGCCCACTCAATCCCTTCGGGGTGGGAACCCATCGACAGTGACGTGATCTTTCTGGATGCCCCCTATCACGTGCGGCGAACCTTCCGATTCCGCGAACAGCTGGGAAAGCGGGAAGGCATGTTGTGGGTTGATCTTCTGTATCCCCCTCCGTTCCCATGGCCGCCCGTTCCCCCTGGAAGGGTCGCCCAGGCTCTGACCGTTCAGGGAGCGCCGGCGCGTTGCTGGCAAAGCGCAAACCAGGAAACAGTGGTCGAAGGTCCGATGCTGGAGGGGGAATGGCCCGCTCGCGGTTATGGCTATCGGGTTGGTCAGCAGGGATTGGGATGGGATTGCCTGGTTCTGGCCCGGATCGCTGATTCCCTTTCACCCCTTCGGGTCGAGGGTTCTACTCTCCCATAAAGGGCGAATGAGGGGATTAAGGACCTACCGGCTTGTAGGCTAAATGCACCATTCCAGGTGGATCCATGGGGCTCTGGGGTGGCTAGGATGGGAGTGAGAGCGGATCCCCTTCGCCGGCTATAGAAGGCGAGCTGGTTTCTGACCTGGCAGGGGGACGGCGCCGCAGTGGTTTCCCAGCCTGACGGTTCCGTTGGCTGGAATGGACGCCGGGAGCGGCAACGCCTGCATTTCCAGGACCTGCATCGGCCAGGGCAGGACTTGAGGATCCTCGGGCTCTTTGGACGCATCAGTGGCCGGGCGTTCCCTCGAATGGAGGAGGCGGGGATGTTCTTGAAAAATCCGAATACAGCCCTGCTTGGGATCATCGGGATCAGCCTGATGGGGCTCAGCCTGCTGGGCTGGATGCAGACTCCGGATCCCGCCCTGGCGAAAGGGCCGCCGGACAAAGTCACCATCCGCGCCCCAGGGATGTCCGAGGAAGTGGAGATCACAGATCCCCAGCTCCTTCAGGCCTTCGCCTTCTTTGGCTTCGAAGACATCCCCCATCCCGTGGATCCTCCCCTCCATCCGGGAGAAGGCGTGGTCATCACCCGCTACATCCGGGAAGGAGAGCAGCGGATCCCATGGGATCGACTGATCTACTATCCGCCCCGGAACGGCGCTCCGGGCGTGGTGTTCCTGGAAGGCCTGATCGGTCCCGCTTCCACCCCGTTCGACGGCTCCTGGTATTTCGCCTCTCCGGAAGGCGATCGGGCGATGCGGCAGATCCTCCAGGAGCGGGGCACCCGGGGGACTCCAGGAGCGAACCTTCGAGGGCTCGCGCTGGGGGGAGCCCTCCTGTTGCTGGGAGTTCTGGGCATCTTCCGGGCCTGGCGAAGGAGCTGAAAGGATAAAGGACAGAAGACATCCTCTTGCCCCGCCATGAATCCCATCCTCTCCGTGTGGAAAGATGATTTGACGTTGAATTCATTGCTTGATAGAATAGAGACAGCCTCGTCAATCACCAGGAGGTGCCTATGATCCGGAGCATCCTCTGGCGTGTGGCGTTGCTCCTGGCGGTGATCGGTTTGATTGCAGGCCCAGCGACTCCCCCGGCCAGTGCCCTGATCCCCGCGAATTCATCCGCTTTCCATCCTTCATCCGCCCCTCCACCTCCCTCCCCAAGCCCCCGCGTGGAAACCGCCTCAGATCCTGCGCTGCGCAAGCTGGCTCCGGACCTCCGTCCGCTGGCCCTCCGCCCTACCCATCGCCTGGTGCTGGTCAGCATCCTGATGACGAAAGACACGGACCTCAACGGACTGATGCGGCGGGTGGTCTACAGCAAACCCCTGAACGGCATCCGCTGGGCGGTCGGAGAGCTCCTCGACGCTCAGCTCAAGAAGCTGGCAGGGATCCCCGGGGTGATTTCGGTGGTCTCCACGGAGTCCTATCAACCGGTGGAGGCTCCTTGGGATGACGAGGCGAAGCCTCAGCGGGAGCGTCTGAGCGCGAAGGAGATCCGCGCTCTGCTGCAGGAGGGCGGCAAGAGCCTGTTGTTCCAGAAGCTCCGGGAGCTCCGACAGCCGCGCCCCATGCGGCCGCAGCCGGGGAAACCCGATCGTGTCCGGCCGGAGGGGGCCCTCCCATCCGCCGCGCCCGAATCCGGGATCCAGCCGGCCACCGTGAAAGTGAAGGACATCCATGGCGCCTCCGCGGCCTGGGCCAAGGGCTACACCGGTGCCGGGGTGGTGGTGGCCGTGGTGGACACCGGTGTGGATTTCGGCCACCCGGACCTCCAGGGCACCCAGGCTCGTATTCCCTCGGGCCCCTATGCCGGCTGGCCTTTCGCGTATAACACCCTCTCCGGCGCCTTCTATGCGCTGGACCCCACCCTTACAATCGGCCCGGATAACTACTGGGATCTGGTGACTCTGACCTGGTTCGCCCACACCCTGCCGATCACTGGAGCCACCTGCACGACCCTCACCTGCACGGCGGCCCTCACCCTCGATTTCACCAATGTGCCGACTTCAACTCTTTCCTTCATCTGGCCGAATCGCTCCAAGAGCAACCAGTATTACTACACGGTGCACCCGGATCTCCACCATCTGGTCGCCGGTAACCTCTTGGGCCTGGGATACGCAGCCACCATCGGCGCCCCCGCCGTCGTCATCGTCGCCGATGAGACAATCGCGGGTGTCTATGACACAGTCTACGTAGACGTGGACTTCGATAGGGATCTCACCGATGAGAAGCCGATGCGCAAGGGCAGCGAGCTGGCGGGGGCCGATCTGTTCAACGCCGCCGGGAATCCCGGAACGGACGGGGTCTGGGATCTCTCCGCCGGGATGCTGACCTGGATCGCCGACGGCGTCAACCCACCGCCGGGCGTCTCCGCGCTGTATCCCGGTGTTGCGGTGCCCCCCGCCGGGCGCCTGATCGCTTTTGTCGGAGATGAAGAGGGCCACGGCACCAATGTGGCAGGCGACATCGCCGCCCAGGGCGTGATCACCGACCCCGAATGGGTTGGGCCCATCAACCCGATCTTCGCAGGCGCGGCGAACGTCGGCGGCGCCGGCGGGCCGGTGCTCGCGGGCATGGCCCCGAAGGCCAAGGTGGCCGCTTTCCAGAACGGCTTTAACCTGCCCTTTGACTCCTGGGCCCTGGCCGCCCTGGGCTTCGATGGCATTCCCAACAGCGGCGATGAGGCTCAGATCGTGAACAACTCCTGGGGCGCCAGCCCCACCATCAACGACGGCTGGGACGCCACTTCCCGCTTCGCCCACTGGCTGAACAACTACTTCGCGCCCAGCACGGCCTTCCTGGTGGCCACGGGCAACGGCGGCCACGGCTACGGCACCGTCACCGAGCCCGACGGCGGCTCCATCATCGATGTGGGCGCCAGCACCTCCTACGGTTCCCTGGCTTACTTTGAGCTTGTGAACCCGGACCAGTTCACCTACGGCGATGTGCAGCCCTGGTCCAACCGTGGTCCTACCACCCTGGGGGACGTGGCGCCGGATGTGGTGGCGGTGGGCGCCTGGGGCACCGGCGCCAACCCGCTGAACCTCTACTTCGGCAATGGCCAAGCGGCCTATGATATCTTCGGCGGGACCTCCATGGCCACCCCCATCGCGTCAGGGAACCTGGCCCTGGTCTACCACGCCTTCCGCGCCAAACATGGCCGCTGGCCGACATGGCAGGAGGCGAAGGCCATCTTCCTCAACGGCGCCCACGACCTGGGCTACGATGTCCTCACCCAGGGGTCGGGCAACGTGGATGCGAACCGGGCCACCGACATCGCCGCCGGGATGAACTACGGCTACTGGGTGGAGCCGGCCCAGTGGAACCCGGGCAGCTACCGGGGCGTGGAATATCCATCCTTCCCCGCCATCATGCTGCCTGGCCAGTCCGCTGTGAAGACGTTTACGATCCACAACCCCACCAGCGTGCCCTTCTCGGTGAACTTGCAGGATGTCACCCTCCAGAAGGTCGCCGAGATCACTTTCACCCTCTCCTTCCCATCCTTTGATCCATCCCCCTTCACCCGCCCGACCTGGGTGACGGATATCACCCCGCTCCTCAACACCTACGACCCCGACCTGGTGCGGGCACAGGTGGTCTTCCCTTACCGCGTGTTTGATAAGAACGGGGATTACAGCTACGACAATCGTTGGCGAGCCTTCTTCTACGACTGGAAGGACTTGAACGGCAACGGCAAGTTGTGGACAGACATCAACAGCAATGGCTACATTGATTCCTGGTCCGAAATTGACCGCGTGCCTTGTCCGCCTCCTCTAAACTCCCTGTATTGCTACGAATATAACCGCTTCACATATAGCTACCCCAGCGGCACCTACCTGGAAGCCAGCCTGGGCCGGGATAGCCTCTCCCGACGCCACGACGGGGTCTTCTTCGGCGTCCAGCGCCGCACCGGCAGTGACCCGATCACCCTGCAGGTCCGCCTCACTTTCTACAAGAAAGCGGACTGGGGCTGGCTGAGCCTCTCCGCCTCCAGCGTGAGCCTGCCGGCGAGCGGAGATGCCACCTTCCAGGCCACCCTGTCCGTGCCCTCCACAGCGCGGCCCGGCGTCTACGAGGGGGCTATCGAGGTGAGCCACGGCCCGCACAAGCACGTGATCCCGGTGGTGGTGCACGTGGCCGCCAGCGGGCCCACCTTCGACTTCGGAGCTGCCTCCCTGACCGAGCCCATCGGCAACCCGCCTTACGACAACGGCCACCTCTTCGGAGGCTTCGATTGGTCCTGGCGTTATGAGGCCGGCGATTGGCGGCTCTATTACTTCGACATCCCCAATGGCACCGCCGCCCCGGGCAAGGCGATGATCGTGGATACCCGCTGGGTCACAACCCCCACCGACGTGGACACCTGGATCTTCGGCCGCGCCACGGACTTCTACTCCACCCTGGATCCCACCTTCTTCGGCCCGCAGAGTGTCGAGCAGGTGGGTGGAAGCAATGACACCTACATTGGCAGCGGCCGCTTCGTCTTCAACACCGCCACCGGCGGCCCGCGGGAGATCGTGGCCGGTGAGATCCGGGACGGCCTGGGCTTCCTGGCGCTGCATAACGTCCTCTACGCCGGCACCCAGCTCGGCGAGCCCCTCGTCGGGGCCGCCTACGCGGTCCAGGCGCTCCCGTTCCCGGTGGTGATCACCACGCCGGTCACCTTCGGGAGCTGGACCCAGACCTTCTCCACCACCCGCACGATCCCTGAGGGCATCCAGGTCCTGGCCTTCGGCCTGAGCCAGCCCACAGTGCTCCTCAACCAGACGGCTGTCCAGGATAATCCCAACAACCCGTGCACGGCCAGCTGGGTGATCTCGCAGACCATCAGCAACGGCGGGCTGCTGGAGGTGACCACCGCCAGCGGGGTGGCTGGACTCGACATCGACCTGTATGTCTACAAGGACGATGGCGACGGGGTTTTCGAGTGCGGCACCCAGGACGCCCTGGTGGCTTCTTCCACTACGCCCACGGCGTTCGAGCGGGTCCGCCTGACCCGGCCGCCGGACGGCCGCTACTGGATCACGGTCCACGGCTGGAACGTGCCCGGCGGAAGCCAGCCTTTCAACATCACCATCAACGCGATCCAGGGCACGGATCTCATCGTCAGCGGTGTGCCGTCCGGGCCGATCGCCGCAGGCAGCCCGGAGTCCTTCCAGGTGAAGTTCTCAAAACCTGTCACTCCGCCGGCCACTTATTACGGCCTGCTCTTCATCGGCCCGGCCCCCGCTCCCACGGCGTTGCAGGTTCCGGTCATCGTCCACTTCGTTCCCACCGCGGCGACCATCTATCTGCCGCTGGTGATGAAGAACACCGGGCCATAATCCGGGCCTTTCTCCATCCGCGACCAGGCGGCGCACCCCAAAGGGTGCGCCGCCTGCATTTCGGAAGATCGCCACACGAGACCTCTGGGATGGAAGCGACTCCCCCATCCTGCATCTTACCGGCGAAGAACCCCCACCCCCTTGACAAATTCTTCCCTTTTGAATAAAATGGGGGTGAAAACGTTTTCCCGAACATGTTCACAGGTATAATATATCAAAACAAAATAAACCTCCTGTTATTTTTCATTAAATGAATATTTTGTTGAATAATATCGACATTAATTTTATTTCTTTTAAAATGTCTCGGCCGACTTTGAAAGCGATTGCAAAACGAGCGGGGGTTTCGGTCGCGACGGTATCGCGGGCGCTGAGTGGACGGGGACGGGTGGAGGAGGCGACCCGGGAGCGGATCCTGCGGATCGCGGAGGAGCTGGGGTATGCCCCGGATATGGCGGCCCGTAGCCTGGTGCTGCGCCGCACGGAAAACATCGGCTTCCTCATCCATGCCCTCCAATCCCTTTCCCCTCACACTTTCTACGGCGAGATCCTGACAGCGGTGGAGCGCGAACTGCGCCGCCATCGCTATCATCTCCACTTTGCTACCGTGGAGGATGAGGCGCTCCCTGCCCTGATCAAGGAGAACCGTGTCGATGGCCTGCTCTTGGTCGGCTGCGATCTGCCAGCCTCCCTGATCCAGACATTGAAAGAGCGCCGCTTCCCACTGGTGCTGGTCGATAACCACATGCCCGGGGTAGACAGTGTCTTCACCGACAACATCGGTGGTGCCTTCCAGGCCACGACACATCTAATCCGCCTGGGACATCGTCGAATCGCTTTCATCACAGAGACCATGGATAACCTGAGCTTTCGGGAGCGGTTTGAGGGCTACCGCCAAGCGCTTGAAGCCCATGGCATATCTTTCGACCCCGCACTGGTGGCAGAGGGAGAGCGAGGCCTCGAAGGAGGGTTCCTGGCAACGCGAACCCTTCTACAGCGAGCCAGGCCCACCGCCCTTATCGCGGCCAACGATCCCACCGCTGCCAGCGCCATACGGGCCATCCGAGCGCATGGCCTGCGGATCCCCGAAGATATCGCCGTGGTGGGCTTCGACGATGATCCCCTCGCTGTGCACACCGACCCCCCCCTCACCACCATGCGGGTCTTTCGATCCAAAATGGCCGTCCTGGCTGTGGCGCGGCTGCTCGATCTGATGAAGAACCCGGAGCAGCCTGCCATTCATGTCCGCATCGAAACCCAGTTGGTCGTGCGTGAGTCCTGTGGAGGCTCTCTCACCCCATCCTGAGGAGAGGAGGTCCGCCATGTCCCGAGGGTCCAGTATGACGATGGCATGGGTTTTCGCCCTCACAGCGCTGGCCGTATTGCTGAGCGCCTGCGCGCCCACCCCCACGCCATCCCCCGGGCCAGCCGCTTCCCCTACCCCCGTTGTGATCGAAAAAGTCGTCACCCCCACCCCTGCCCCACGTCCGAAGGAATTCGTGCTGGGCACCACGTGGGAGGTCCCGCCTGCCTATCACGGCAACCCCTTCGCCTCCGGCGGGGTCGGTGGGGCATGGTGGTTCGTTTTCCAACCCCTCTTGATCTATGTCCCCGCTACCGGCGAGGCGATCCCCAGCCTGGCGGAATCTTTCCAGGAAGCCCCGGACCGGATCACTTTCCGGTTGCGCCAGACCGGCTGGTCGGATGGAACGCCCTTCACCAGCAAAGATGTGTGGGCCTCCTTCGTCCTGATGAAGTTGATGTGGAACTGGCCAGGCGAGGTCGACCGGGTGGAGACGCCCGACGATCGGACGGCGGTCATCGTATGGAAGCAACCGCTGGCGAACCCCAGGGCCCTGATCAGCAGCGCCCCCATCCTGGTCAACGCATCGGCTTACGGGAAGTTCGCCGAGGAAGCCGCCAAATGGCTGGGCCAGACCGGCCCGGAGGCCGAGGGAGCCCTGAACAAGGTTCGTCAGGAGCTCTCTAACTTCAAGCCGGAGAAGCCCATCGCCATCGGCCCCTTCCAGGTGGAGACCGTCAGCGCCTCGGAAATGATCTTGTCGAAGAACCCACACCATTACGCCGCAAGCAAGATCCAGATCGATCGCATCCGCTTCCTGCGCTGGACCTCGAACGAGGTGATGTGGGCGTTCCACCTGGCCGGGGAGCTGGACGCCAGCCACGCGGCTGCCCCGAAGGACGTCGCAGATCAGATCCTGCAGCGGCAGCCGAAAACGCGACTCCACCTGGTCACGGACCTGTCGGAGTTCGCCCTGCTCTTCAATCTGCGCAAGGCGCCTTTCAACGATGTCCGCTTCCGCAAGGCCATAGCCTATTTGATCGATCGCGACAAGGTGCGGGAGGTGGCCTATTACGCCGGGCTCACTTCCGCTCCCTACTCCCACGGCGTCCTGAAGTCCTTCGAGGAGCAATGGCTGGGGAAGGATTTCCTGAGCACCCTCAGTGCCTACGCTCCTGACCCGGCGAAGGCGGAGGCGCTGCTCAAAGAGCTGGGCTGGACGAAGGGCCCAGACGGTAAATGGCGGGATCCCGCGGGCCGAACCCCTGAGTTTGAGATCCTGGCTCAGGCTGGAGCCACCGATTGGACCCTGGCCGCCGAGGCGATCGCTACCCAGCTGAACCAGCATGGCTTCCGAGTGCGGACCCGCACCGTCGAGCCCGGCGTGTATCCCACGACGCTCCGGGGCGGCCAGTTCGACATGGCGATCCAGTTCGGCAGCGCCTGGTGGGGCACGGCCCACCCGCTGACCGGATACTATCGCCTCTATCAGGGAGAGGCGGCAGAATTCACCGGGGCGAAGGATCTGATGACCACTGCGAAGGGACCCCAGGGAGAGGACGTGAACATCGCCCAGGCGCTGGATAGCCTGTCGAAGGAGCCGAACTCGGAACGCCAGAAGACCATCGTTCGCCAGCTGGCCTGGATCACCAACGAGAACCTTCCGGTCCTCAGCCTGCTGGAAAAGCGTCTGATGATCTTCCACGTCGACGGCGTGCGCGTGACCGGCTGGCCGGCCGAGAATGATCCGCTGTGGACAGTGGCTCCCGGCGCGATCGAGCGGTTCTATGCCCACCTGCTCATCGAGGGTATCTTGAAGCCGGCCCCATAGCTGGACAATCCCAAAGGGAGCTCTTGGAGTGCGGTGCCTGGGCACCGCCCTTGCACTGCGCTGCGCCGCAAAAGGGATAGGCCGGGCGCTCTCATGCCCGGCCTATCCCCTGAATGTTTTCATGGGTTGTTTCTTTTCATCAAGGCCGACTGGCGAAGGATGAATAGTGGAAAGGGGCAGAACGCAGATGCGGTGGGTCCGACGGGTGCTTCTGGCAGCATTGACCATCTGGCTGGTCGCCAGCATCACTTTTGTCGTAGTCGAGCAGGCGCCAGGGGATATCTTCTACCTAATGGCTCAAGAGATCGCCCAGGCCCGCGGGGTCTCCATCGAGGTGGCCTACGCCCAGGTGCGCAGCATGGTAGGATATGACCCCACTCGCCCGCTTCTGGACCGCTATCTGGAGTGGCTGCGGGAGCTTCTGCGGGGGAACCTGGGCTTTTCATACTTTTACCGGATCTCCGTGAATCAGATCCTCTTCCAGGCCCTGCCCTGGACGGTCTTCGTCCTCTCGATCGCTCTCCTCCTGAGCTTTGGAATCGGAGTGCTGCTGGGATTGGTGATCGCCGTCCGGCGGCGCTCCTGGCTGGATCCCATGGTCACCAGCTATGCCTCCCTGACGGACGCAACGCCAGATTACCTGACAGCCCTCCTGCTGCTGATTCTCTTCGCCCTTAACCTGAAATGGTTTCCCTCAAAGGGAGCCTACGACAGCAACCTGTCTCCGGGACTCAACCTACCTTTTATCCTTAGTGTGCTCCACCATGCCACATTGCCGATCCTCGCCTATACCCTGGAGAACATCGGAGCCTGGGCTCTGGCGATGAAGGGGAGCGCGATCTCCGTCCTGGGGGAGGATTTCATTGCCTTCGCCCGGGCCCAGGGTCTCCGGGAACGTCGCATCCTGACCCATTATGTCGGCCGCAACGCGATCCTTCCTATGGTCACCGGCCTGGCGCTCGCCTTCGGGGGGATGTTTGGAGGCTCCGTCCTGATCGAAACAGTCTTCCACTACCCTGGGATCGGATGGTTTTTCAAGTTCGCCCTGGATCACCGGGATTACGGCATGATGCGGGGATTGCTGATCCTCACCACCGTGGCCATTGTGCTGGCCAACCTGATCGCAGACCTCGTCTACCCCCTGCTGGATCCCCGTATTCGGATGGAGGACTAAGATGCGCACATTCCTGGGCGACTTCCTCAGCGCATTGCGAGGAAACCGCCGGGCGGCAATAGGGAGTTTGATCCTGGTCGGTTATCTGCTGATGGCCCTGATCGGTCCTGAGCTGATCCCTATGGATTCGACGATGCGATACGCCGAGCGCTTCCGCCCGCCGTCTCTGGCTCACCCGCTGGGGACTGATTACGCAGGTCGGGATGTGCTGGCCCAGATCGTCCACGGGTCCCGGGATGTGCTGGCGATCGCCATCCTCACGGCCCTCTTCACCACGTCCATGGCCGTGGGAATCGGGGCCCTCGCCGGATATTCTGGAGGGATGGTGGATGGTTTCCTCATGCTGCTGACCAACATCCAGCTCACCGTGCCTGCGGTGCCAGTCTACCTCTTGATCGGCTCTGTGTTTCAGATCCGGGATCCGGTGGGGTTCGCCGTGCTGATCAGTTTGTGGATGTGGGGGCCGCTGGCCCGGGCCGTCCGCTCCCAGATCCTCTCGCTGAAGGAGCGGGAGTTCATCGAAGCGGCCCGCGTTCTGGGTCTGGGAACCACCCATATCTTGGCGCGGGAGTTGTTTCCAAACCTGACCCCGTTCGTGGTTATTCACTTCATTCGGATGATGCGGGATGCCATCACGGCCAGCGTCGGGCTGATCTTCCTGGGGCTGGCTCCCTTCTCCCCAACCAACTGGGGCACGATGCTCAACCTGGCTGTGTTCCAAACGGGCGCGATCTATATCCCGAACGCCCTTCACTACGTGATCGCGCCGATGGCAGCGATCGTCCTCTTCCAGTTGGGAGCCATCTTCTTCGCCCATGGGCTGGATGAGATCCTGAACCCTCGTCTCCGAGCACCCGCATGAAGCCTCTGGTGCAGGTTCGCGATCTGCGCGTCACCTTCGACCTGGGGCGACACGGGCGCCTGATTGCGGTGGATGGCGTGTCGTTCGACTTGGCCCAGGGGGAATTTGTCGCCCTGGTTGGGGAGAGCGGAAGCGGCAAGAGCACTACCGCCTTGGCGCTGATCCGCTTGGTCCCACCGCCCGGCTTCATCTCCGGCGGCCGTCTGCTGTGGTGGGGGGACAGCAAAGGGGAGCCGGTGGATCTGCTCCAGTTAAGTGAGGCTCAGATGCGGGAGCGCCGATGGCGCGACATCGCGATGGTCTTCCAAGGGGCCCAGAATGCCCTCAACCCGGTCATGCGCATTGCGGAACAGATGATGGAAACCGTGCGGGCCCATCAGGCCATGCCCCGCGATGAGATCTTGGATCGAGCTGCCCGGTGTCTGCGCATGGTCCGCCTCGAGCCCTCCCGGGTTCTCCGGGCCTATCCCCATGAGCTCAGCGGAGGGATGCGCCAGCGGGTGCTCATCGCCATGAGCCTGCTCATGAGCCCCCGCCTCCTGATCCTGGACGAGCCCACCACAGCCCTGGATGTGATCACCCAGGCCCATATCCTGGAGATCCTGCGGGAAATCCAGGAGCAGCTGGGGTTGACGATGCTCCTCCTGACCCATGACCTGGCCGTGGTGGCGAAGACGGCCCGCCGGGTCCTGATCATGTATGCCGGTCAGATCGTGGAAGAGGCGCCCACGGTGACCCTTTTCGAATCACCCTATCATCCCTATACGCGGGGCCTCCTTCAGGCGGTGCCGACCCTCCGCGGAGATCTGACCGGGAAGCGTCCGATCCCCGGGGCTCCCCCGGACCTGCGGCATCCGCCTCCAGGCTGCCGCTTCCATCCTCGATGTCCGTATGCGGATGAAATGTGCCGCCGGGTGGAGCCGGAACTCGAGGATGTCGGCAGTCGTCGCGTGGCATGTCATCACTGGCGACGGGTCGCTCAGGAAGCCCCGTCCCAGAAGCTGTAAGGCGGATAGCTCCAAGGGGAGGAGCCATTCGGCCTCCCCCGAATTTAAGCCCGGCTGTGGGAGTTCCGCCAAACAGAGGCTCAGAGAGTTCCCTATGATGAAGCAAACGCTGATCGCGCTGGAAGATGTCTGGTTGATCTTCCAACGGGGCTGGCTCTCCCGGGAGCGGGTGGAAGCCGTCGCCGGGGTATCGCTGGCGATCCCGGAGGGGGGAATCCTGGCGCTGGTCGGGGAAACCGGGAGCGGGAAGACCACCCTGGGCAAAGTGGTGGCGGGCCTCTACCGACCGACCCGGGGGCGCCTCCTTTTCCAGGGGCAGGATCTGTGGACTATGAATCGCCGCGACTTCCCCCAATACCGGCGGGCCGTCCAATTGGTGCACCAGGACGCTTTCGCCGCCCTGAACCCGGTCCGCACGGTTTATCAGTCATTGAAGGCGCCTCTTCTTCATCACCGAATCGCCCGGAACGAACGGGAGGCCCGCGAGCGATCAGCGGAGCTCCTGGCGCAGGTCGGTTTGACGCCGCCGGAGCTGTTCCTGGATAAATATCCGCATCAGCTGAGCGGAGGCCAGCGTCAGCGCGTGCTCCTCGCTCGGGCGCTCACGGTGCAGCCGCGCCTGATTGTGGCCGACGAGCCGGTCTCCATGATCGACGTCTCTCTGCGACTTGCCATCTTGCAGCTGCTGCGCGAGCTGAACCGCCGCCTGGGCATCGCCATCCTATACATCACCCACGACCTGGCAACCGCTCGATACCTGGCGGAGGAAGGGCAACTGGCGGTCATGTATCTGGGGAAGATCGTGGAACACGGGGCCTTCCACAAAGTCCTGGAGAACCCGCGCCATCCCTATCTCCAGGCCCTCCTCTCTGCGGTCCCCGTTCCGGATCCGCGGGTTGCACAAGCGACCCGCCCGATGGCCCTTCAGGAGATCGATCCGCCAGATCCGCGACGGCCGCCCTCCGGATGCCGCTTCCATCCGCGTTGTCCATACGTCCAACCGATCTGCCGCGAGATCTCGCCGGCCCTGGAAGGTCCAGCCGATCACCAGGTGGCCTGCCATTTCGCTCAGGAGATCCCTCCATGGCGCCCGCCATCAGCCGCCTCGCCTTCACCATGGGCCTGACGCTGTTCCTGCTTGCCCTGATGGCCCTTCCCTCTCTGACTCCCGGATCCCCCGCCTTTGTGGTAGATGTCATGGCGCTGCTGATCAGCGGGGGGTTCCTGGTGCTTCTGGTCTGGTCCATCCGGCGGGCGATCGCCCGCCGCATCCCATCCCACGATCATCACAAGGAGGACTCCAATGATTCGCCTCGCCCGTCATCCTGAACCCATCCTGAAACCTCTGCCCCACCACCCATGGGAGTCCCGATACGTATTTAATGCCGGTGTTGCCTATCATAACGGCCTGGTTCACATGCTCTACCGCGCCATGGGTGAGGATATGATCTCCCGCCTGGGGTATGCGATCAGCCCGGATGGCCTGAACTTCTACCGGCTGGATCAGCCGGTCCTGATCCCGGCTGCGCCATGGGAGGCCCGGGGGGTGGAGGATCCGCGCATTACATGGCTGGAAGGGAAATTCTACGTCCTTTACACCGCCTATTCCGGATCCGAGGTTCGGGTCTCCATGGCCTCCACCACGAACTTCATCACCTGGACGCGACATGGGATTCTTCTCCCGGACGAAGATAACAAGGACGCGGCTCTTTTCCCGGAGAAGATCAAAGGACGGTACGCCATGCTCCATCGGAGACCTCCGGATATCTGGCTGGCCTATTCGGATGACCTGATCCACTGGACGGACCACCAGGTGATCATGCGACCCCGCCCGGGGACCTGGGAGTCATGGAAGATTGGGGCCGGCGCGCAGCCGATCCGGACCGAATGGGGATGGCTGCTCTTCTACCACGGGGTCGATGATCATCGGGTATATCGGCTCGGGATCGCTCTCCTGGATCTGGAAGATCCCGCCCGGGTGATCCGACGCCAGGAGGCGCCCATCCTCGCCCCCGAGACTTCCTGGGAGCGAGAGGGACAGGTCCCCAATGTGGTCTTCACATGCGGAGCTGTGGAGATCGATGGAACATATTATGTTTACTACGGCGGGGCGGATTCGGTGATCGGGGTGGCGACCGTTCAAAAAGAAGATGTGGAGCGATTCTGCCGGGGACGTTGATCCTTGCCAGGGGGAGCGCCAATAGCGATGTGGGATGATCACTTTATGGTCGGCGTGAACTACTGGCCGCGCACCAAGGCGATGTTCTGGTGGAAGCACTTCGACCCGGAAGAGGTCCGGGCGGACCTGGCGGAGATCGCCTCATGGCATCTGGATGGGATCCGCATCTTCCTCATGTGGGAAGATTTCATGCCCGAGCCGCATACCGTGGACCCATGGATGCTTGAGCGCCTCCGCCAGGTCCTGGACCTGGCGCACATGCATGGGCTCCGGGTGATCCTCACCCTTTTCACCGGACATATGAGCGGCGTGAACTGGCTGCCGCCATGGCTTCTGGACGGGGACCGAGAGAGCGATCCCCGCTTTCGACTGATCGCGGGAGGACGCGCGGTAAAAGGACGCCTTCGGGATCTTTACGAAGATCCCATGGCCCTGGACGCCCAGGTTCGGATGCTGGAAGCGGCGGCCCAGGCAGTGGGAGATCACCCGGCCCTGCTCGCCTGGGATCTGGGAAACGAGCCAGACCTGGTGCTGCGACCTCGGACCCCGGAGGCCGCCGCGGGCTGGCTGGCCACCCTCACCCGCGCGCTCCGTGCCATGGATCCTGCCCATCCCATCACCGTCGGCTTCCACAGCCCGGTCCTGGAAGAAGATCTGGGGTTCCGGATCCGCGCCCTGGCACCCATGCTGGATTTCCTCTGCATGCACGGCTATCCGGTTTACGCTCAGTGGGCGCGGCATCCGCTGGACGAGCAGGCGCTGGCCTTCCTGACGCGTCTCACCGCCAGCCTGGGCATGAAACCGGTGCTCTTTGAAGAGTTCGGGCTGCCCACGGCCCCACCGGGTCAACCCACCCACAAAGTTTCGATCCGGCTGGAAGATCGCTCCTTTGAGGTAACGCTCATCGCGGAAGAAGAAGCAGCCGCTTTCTTCGAGCGAGCGTTGGAAGCTCTGCATCAGGCGGGAGCGCTGGGGGCATTCATCTGGTGTTTCAGCGATTACCACCCCGATTTGTGGGATCATCCTCCTTGCGACCGGCTGGTGCACGAGCGGCACTTCGGGCTGCTGCGGCCGGATGGGAGCCGCAAACCCGCTGTAGAAGCCGTCGCCCGCTTCGCCGCCCGGAAACGCCCGGTCGTCTCTCCCCCGGCTCCACTGCCGGTGCCGGAGGATTACGAGTCCCATCCCGGGGAAGCTCTCCGCGAGCTCTATGCACGGTTCCTGCAAGCGGGCAATTCCGTCCGAAGCTAATGGGGAGGGTTCGGGTTTGGAGACCGCGCAGCCTGCTCATGGTCTGGCCGTTCGCCGCTCATCATAAGCCGTGGGGCGGGTGGTGAAACTTCCCGCCCCACGCTTTCGCTCCCACGCCGCATGGCTTTCACTTGATCTCCACGACAGCGCCCACCGCCTCCAGCTTTGCCTTGGCGTCCTGGGCCACTTCCTTGCTGACGCCCTCGAGGACCGGTTTGGGGGCGGCCTCGACCAGATCCTTGGCCTCCTTGAGGCCCAGGTTGGTCAGCTGGCGCACCACCTTGATCACCTCGATCTTCTTCGGCCCGACCTCCTTGAGGATGACATCGAACTCCGTCTTCTCCTCAACAGCCGGGGCCGCGGCCGGGGCGCCGGGGGCCGCCGCGGGGATAGCGGCAGCAACAGCGACAGGGGCTGCCGCCTTCACCCCCCAGCGCTCCTCCAGCAACTTCACGAGCTCCACGGCTTCCAGCAAGGTCAGGTTGCTTAACTCCTCAACCAGCTTCTGAAGATCCGCCATGGGGAAATCACCTCCAGAGGATTTAAGCGGTTTGGGAAGCCTCTTTCAGCTGATCGGCCCGCGCCTGCAGCACGCCAACGACCTGCTGCAGAACTGCGGTCAGCACGCCGGCCAGCTGGGCAGCCGGGGCCTGGATCGCCCCCAGGACCTGGCCCAGCACCACTGGGCGCGGCGGCAATTCGGAAAGCGCCTTCACATCCTCGGGGCGCAGCCGGCGCCCGTCCAGCAGCCCGCCCTTGATCTTGAGGATCTTGGTCTCTTCAGCGAACTCCAGCAGGGCTTTAGCGACCGCCGAAGGATCCTCCAGGCAAAAGGCGGCTGCCGTAGGACCCTCCAGCAGATCTTCCGGAACCGTCCACCCGGCCTGCCGCAGGGCAATACGAAGCAACGTGTTCTTTGTGACATGGAATGCCCCGCCGGACTTTTTCACCTTCTGGCGAAGCCGATACATGCCCTGCGCATCCAGCCCCTGGTAGTCCGCAAGGATCAGGGCCTGGCTGCGGGAGAGCAACTCCCGATACTGCGCGATCATCTGTTCCTTCTCAGCGCGCGTAAACGGCAAGCCCCACCTCCTCGACCAGGTTAAAAGTCACGCAACCGGTTTTCCGGGGCTGGGCATGGCCCTCGCCCTCGGAATTCAAGCCCCAGTGTGCAAAAACCGTGCGCCCCTGCCTGTGCAGACAGGGGCGCACGGACCTTCCCCTCGCCGATCTTCCGATCGACAAGGAAGGGTTCGCTCCGCGCCCTGCCTCGACAGGCGGGGCTCTGCCCCTTTAAGCGAAAGCGCACCTGACTTCACCGGCAGGGTTTAATCTAAGAATACCAGAAGCTCGCTTGGCGCTGATCTCCCTCCTCTTCGCAACCGCACAGACTCAATCAAGCGGCGATTTCCAGCGATTGGGCCGCCACCGGATCCACCTTGATGCCGGGCCCCATGGTCGCGCTGACCACGACCTTTCGGATATAAGGCCCCTTCAGCCCGGAGGGCCGGGCTTTCTTCACCGTGTCCATCAGGGCTGCGAAATTCTCCAGCAATTGATCCACCGAGAAACTGACCTTGCCGATGGGCACATGGAGATTAGCGGTCTTATCCACCCGGAACTCCACCCGGCCCGCCTTCGCCTCCCGGATCGCCCGCGGGAGATCCTCGGGATTCACCACCGTGCCCGCGCGAGGGTTCGGCATCAGCCCGCGGGGACCCAGGATCCGCCCCAACCGGCCGACTTTCGGCATCATATCCGGCGTCGCAATGGCTACATCGAAGTCCGTCCATCCCTCCTGAATCCGTTTGATTCCCTCATCATCGCTGATGACATAATCCGCGCCGGCCTCCTGGGCAATCCGCGCGGCCTCCCCCGCCGCGAACACCAGGACACGGACCCGCTTGCCCAGCCCGTGGGGGAGAACAACCACCCCCCGCACTTGCTGATCCGCATGGCGAGGATCCACCCCCAGGCGCATATGCACCTCGACCGTTCCATCGAATCGGGTGTAGCTGGTCTCCTTGACCAGCTCCAGCGCCTCGCGGGGAGAATAGAGGCGCTCCCGATCCACCTTCTTCAAGGCCTCCAGATATTTCTTCCCTCGCTCGCCCATGTTTGAACCTCCTGTGGTGCATACGGGCCCTTCCGGCCCTCCCACGGCTTCACCCACAAAGGATTTATATATCTTCCGGGAGGCGTAACTCCTAATCCACAATCTGGATCCCCATGCTACGGGCCGTGCCGGCGATCATCCGCATCGCCGCCTCAATGTCCTCCGTGTTCAGATCCTTCATTTTAAGCTCCGCGATCTCCCGGAGCTGCTGCCGGGTGATCCGGCCGACGATCTGCCGGTTCGGCTCCGAGGAGCCCTTCTCAATGCCGGCCGCCCGGCGGAGAAGGTCAGACACCGGTGGAGTCTTGAGCTCCATTGTAAAGGAGCCATCCGTGTAGATCGTGACCTCCACCGGCACGATCTGGCCGGCCATGTGCGCCGTGCGGGCGTTGTATTCCTTGCAAAACGCCATCACGTTGACTCCATGAGGGGCCAGAGTCGGCCCAATGGGCGGTGCCGGGTTCGCCTTGCCTGCTTCGATCTGCAGTTTGATAACCGCCTTGACCTTCTTGGCCATAGATGATCCCCTCTGTCTATAATATTCTTGATTTCAGCTAAATTTTCTCCACCTGGGTAAAGTCCAGCTCCACGGGCGTTTCCCGCCCGAAGAAAGAGACGAGAACTCGAATCTTCGCTTTATCCGGATCGATTTCATCCACGATTCCCACGAAATCCGCAAAAGGCCCTTCAGTGATCCGAACCTTCTGCCCGGGCTTGAAGGTGACGCGGATTCGTGGAGCCTTGCTCTCCATGCGTTTGAAAATCGCCTGGACCTCCTCCGGGCGTAGCGGAGTGGGTTGGTTGCCCATTCCGACGAAACCGGTGACCCCGGGCGTGAATCGGACCACTGCCCATGAGTCCTCATCCATGATCATCTCTACCAGGATATAGCCCGGGTAAATTCGCCGTCGAACGGGCCGCTTCTTCCCTTCCCGGATCTCGATCTCTTCCTCCTCTGGAACCACAATGTTGAAGATCTTGTGCTGCATACCCAGGGAAGCAATCCGCTGCTCCAGGCTGTGCTTCACCTTGTGCTCCGAGCCCGCATAACAGTGAACAATATACCAAGCCCGTTCCCGTGAGGCCACCAACCGGCCTTCCCCTTCCACCTCGGAAGCCGCCGCGCTCTCCTCTCCTTCTTTTGTCTCGCTGGTTGGCATCTCGGCAGTTCCCGTGACCTCCAGCTCACGCAGCAACTCCTCCAAAGGTTCCTCGTCTACTTCGAAGGATTCCGGAGATGCAAACCGCTCTTCCTCCCCGTTCATAGCTCTCCCTTTTTCCGAAAGATAGATGTAGAGAATCAGCCTCAAACTCAGCGGGACTCCACAAACCGACGGCGGAACTCCGAACCCGCTCTTCCCCAGATCTCACCGCAAAACAGGGCTGGGCGGGACATCTTCCACACCCCGCCCAGCCCCGCCTGTCCTTCATTAGCAAAAACGATTGGGGTCAGGAAAAGGCCCCAGCAGAAAGCCGGGGGAGACCGCTGCGCAATCCCCTTTTCAATGTTTTCAATCCCGGGTTAAAGCATAAACCAGCGCGCCCAGACCCCCCAGACTGCCCACGATGGCAATGCCTAACCGGAGAGGATCTTGGGGTGTGGTGAAAATCCCCCCAAACAGCCAGAAGAAGAAATAATCCACCAACCCCAGGAGGATCGACATCCCTATAGTGACCGCCAGAACCACCCCGGTCAGACGATACAGCTCCTGCCGGTCTGGCCAGCGGACCTTCTTGAGCTCCCCCTGAACCTCTCGCAGATATCGAAGGGGGGCCCACTCGCCTCGCAGGAATCGCCGGGTCTCTGCCGCCTTCGCCACAGGATGTCCACTCCTTTTGCTCACCGGGTTGCCACGCCATTCCCCCGACTGCCCGGAATCAGATCGAGCACTACCGGGGACGCAGCGGACTTCTCTCCCATGAACTTGGAGCCCACTGCGCCTACCTCAACACAAACTGGGACACCGCATTGCGGTGTCCCAGGGTCATCCCAGGCAGGCCGGCCAGGACTCGAACCTGGAACCTGCGGATTTGGAGTCCGCTGCTCTGCCTATTGAGCTACCGGCCTGCACCTTTGAGAGATCCAGGAAACCTACTTGGTTTCCCGGTGCAAAGTATGCTTACGACATCGTGGACAATATTTACGAAGCTCCAGACGATTTGGGTCGTTGTTCCGATTCTTCTGGGTTGTGTAATTCCGCCCCTTGCATTCTGTGCATGCCAACGTAATTACGATCCTAACCTCTTTCGCCATAGCCGCCTCAACCGTATGCTCAGGATAGAAGAGGATATACGGCTCGAGAGGCAAGGGAGGACGGCCGGGCTTGCCCCCACCCGCCTCTTCTTTTTAACTTTACCAGAACCTCGCCCTTCTGTCCAGCCTGGGAGAATACACGGTTCAGGTGGCTCTACTCTCCACCCATTGCCAGCGGCGCACCTGGACATCCTGACAAGCCCAATCCCGGAGGGGAGAAACCCATAAAACAGGCCCTCCCTTCTCCGAGAGGGAAATGGGCTTTTGTGACTTTTAATCCAGGATTTTGGTGACGACGCCGGCGCCGACGGTGAGCCCGCCTTCCCGGATGGCGAACCGCAACCCCTCCTCAATGGCCACCGGCGCAATCAGCCGCACCCGCAGGTTCACATTGT
>Ga0101943_1000274_pt1 | contig 107151 bp, 67 predicted proteins | sample DewCreD2012metaG_5_FD_75244 | JGI IMG/M metagenome (GOLD analysis project Ga0101943, IMG submission 75244) | Hot spring sediment bacterial and archeal communities from British Columbia, Canada, to study Microbial Dark Matter (Phase II) - Dewar... ... | reverse complement strand
GAGCTGGTTTGGTCCGACAGTTAACCGAGGTGCCCTGGGAAAAGGTCCTAGGTTTGGCTGTTTCCGGAGCGAAGCCTGCCCCCTCCCTCCCTTGGCAGGAGTTGCAGCCGGCGCCTTGGACACCCGCAGCAGCGACTGCGGAGGAACGCGCCGCCGGGGAAGCCGCCTTGCGCCGAGGCCTGATCGCGGCCCTGGTGGTAGCCGGTGGACAAGGCACTCGCTTGGGCACCGATCAACCTAAAGGCACCTTCCCCATCGGTCCGCTGTCCCGTGCGTCCCTCTTCCAAATTCATGCCGAGAAAATCGCGGCGCTGTCGCGACAATACGGCCAGCCGCTTCTCTGGCTGATCATGACCAGTCCCGCGACGGATGCCGCGACGCGCGAGTTCTTCGAGCGGCACGGATACTTCGGTTTGGCCCGCGACCAAGTCCGCTTCTTCCTTCAGGGGACGATGCCTGTCGTCTGTGCCCGAACGCGCCGGCTACTCCTGGAGGCTCCTGGCCAGCTTCTCCTGAGTCCCAACGGCCACGGCGGCACCCTGACCGCTCTGGCAGAACAGGGTTTACTGGACGAATTGGAAAGTCGCGGCGTCGAGCACATCTTCTACTTCCAAGTAGACAATCCTCTGGTGCGGGTTTGCGATCCTGGCTTTGTGGGGCGGCATGTGCTGTCCCGTGCTGAGGTCTCATCCAAAGTCGTGCTCAAGGACCAACCGCAGGAAAAAGTCGGTATTTTTGCCCGCCACCAGGGCCGATGCGTGTTGATTGAGTATAGCGATCTGCCGGCGGAACTGGCTCAGGAGCGGGAGGTTGACGGGCGACTGCGTTATGCCGCAGGGAACCCCGCCATTCATATTTTCCGCCGGGACTTTCTCCAACGTGTCCTAAGCTTGGGGGAATTGCCCCTGCATGTGGCGCATAAGGTGGCAGCCTACTTCGATCCCGATACGGGCCAATGGGTGACACCCCAGACCCCCAACGCTTTCAAGTTCGAGCAGTTCATCTTCGATATCCTGCCCCACGCACGTCAGTGGCTGCTGATGGAAACCCCCCGCGCGGATGAATTCGCTCCCCTGAAGAACGCCGAAGGGCCGGATTCGCCCCCGACGGTGCAGCAAGCAATGGTGGCACTCCACCGCCGCTGGTTGCTCCAAGCCGGCGTCCCAGTGCAGGATTGGCCGGTGGAAATATCCCCTCTGTTTGCCCTGAGTGCTGAGGAAGTGAGGCAACGAATCCCGCCGGGCTTCCGCTTGACAGGTCCGACTTACTTACGTGAGGATACGAAGTAACACTATTCAAACCGGAGATTGAGGTCTAACGAAGCTAGTCATGGACGCCATGGAATTACACGCTTTGGTGATGGCGGGGGGAGGGGGAACGCGGTTCTGGCCCCGCAGCCGGCAGTCTCATCCCAAGCAGTTCCTGCGTTTTCGCGGCGAACGGACGTTGCTTCAGGAGACTGTGGAGCGGTTAGCCGCCCAAATCCCACCAGAGCGGACTTGGGTGATCACTTCCGCCGCTCATCGCGCTCAAGCCGTGGAACAGTTAGCGGAATGGCTGAGCGCCGAGCAAGTGATTGGCGAACCGTCAGGCCGTGATACGGCGGCTTGTGTGGGGTTGGGAGCAGCGTTGGTCAGCCGCCGGAATCCTCAAGCCGCACTGCTCGTTGTTCCCGCCGACCATATCATCGAGCCGGTGCAGGAATTCCGCCGGGCCGTCCATGCCGCGGTGCAATTCCTGCGGGACTATCCGGACCGGCTGATCACGTTCGGAATCCGGCCGACCTATCCCGCCACGGGGTACGGGTACATCCGCCGGGGAGAACCCATCGGCACACGACAGGAGGTGTTCGCCTCGCAAGTGTACGAGTTTCGGGAAAAACCAGATTTTCCCACAGCGGAACGATTCCTGGCTAGCGGGGAGTTTTTTTGGAACAGCGGCATTTTCCTCTGGCGGGTTGAAACGATTCTGGACGAGTTGGCGCGGCTCCGGCCAGCTTTGCATGCGGCGGTGCGCGAGATTGCTGCCGCTTGGGATACCCCACAACGCGACGCCGTTTTCCAGGCGCTTTATGGCAATCTGGAACGTATCAGCATCGATTACGCCGTGATGCAAGATGCTGGCCAAGCCGGGCGGGTTCTCGTGGTCCATGCCCCCTTCCAATGGGATGATGTCGGCTCCTGGCTGGCTCTCGAACGACACAACCCCCAAGATGCGGACGGTAACACTGTGCAGGGTCTGCACTGCGGCGTCGATACCTCCCGCTGTGTCATCGTCGGTGATGCCGGACACTTGATCGCAACGTTAGGAGTGCGCGATCTGGTCATCGTACAATGTGGTGCGGCCACTCTGGTCACCACACGCCAAAGTGAAGCCGAAGTTAAGAAATTGGTCGAAGCCCTGAAAAAGCGGGGACTGGACAAGTATTTATAGCCGGTATCTATGGCCGAATTCCCTGAAGCCGAATGTTCGGTGCTTTCGTGAGACATTGAGGTCATCACCGTGGAATCTGTGCCGCAGGAACGCAACCCCTCCCCTGCTCTTCCTCCGCATGGCGTGCTGCTCGGCATCGACTACGGTGCGGTCCGGATCGGGGTCGCCATGTGTGATCCCGAACGGCGGATTGCCTCACCTTTGCAAACATACGTCCGGCGTGATCCTCTGGCAGACGCCGGGCATTTCGCGCACTTGGCCGCCGAGGTGCGAGCGGTGGGGATCGTCGTCGGTTTACCGCTCCATGCTGATGGCCGGGAGAGTCGTTCGTCCCAAGAGACCCGCGACTTCGCCGGCTGGCTGGCCCACGTCACAGCTTTGCCTGTCGTCTTTTGGGATGAACGCTTTACCACCGGAGCGGCAGAAGCCGTCCTGATCCAGGCCCGCCTCACCCACAAGCAGCGCCGCCAACGCCGAGATCGCGTCGCCGCTCAGATGATTCTGCAAAGCTTCCTCGATGCCGGTTGCCCTCCCCAGGGCTTCTCCCCTCCTTCCCCTCTAGGTTCATCCCACTCCCTTCTCCCTCCCTCCTATGAGGAGGTCGCTGACGACTCTGATCCACCGATTTGACCAATCCATCGTCTTGCACTAGCGTTTTTCGTAAGGAGGTCCTACTGAAAGCTCAAGAGATCCCTAACGGAACCTGAGGTGGGTGCAAAGTGTCCAACCTAATGTGGGCTTGACGTGAGAGTGGGCCTTGGTGCTGTAATGCGATCCCATCACGTTCCGGCCCGTAAGCGATGCTCGGACCCTGGAGCAGGTTAAGAGGGTTAGCCCATGCCCCGCAAAGCAACCGCGAAGGTGCAACCTCCGCCCGCAGCTAATCACGCGGAGTCGGATTCCTTGGATTTCTCCATAGGTGCCCCTCCTTCCCCCCGCTCCGGAGGTTACCAGCCGCTCTCGGAAAACGGACAGCTTTACGCCTGGCTTATCTTCGGCGGAATGATCGCGGGCGGTTTTTTCTTCGGCATCGTGGCCGGATATCAACGTGCTCCCATCATCGTCCAGGCAAGCGCGGAATCGAAGGCCAACTCCGGGGAAAAGGCACCTGCGACACCCGGCAGCACGGACAAGACGGAGAACAAGGAGCCGACCCCCAAGACTGGTTCTACGCCCACACTGCCGCCGACTCCGCCTAACGGCAACGAGAAGGGCACTTCGTCTGGTTCCTCCGGCACAACGGGGGATATTCCACCTCCCAAAAATGAAGTGGCCAGCAACGTTCCGCCTCCCCCTCCGCCTCAACCCCCAAAAAATCCACCGCCGCCGAAAAACTCCGATCCTCCGCCCAAGAAAGAGGCGTCACCGCCACCGCCAGCAAACCTGACGCCGGTCTCCTTCCAAAAGGACGTGCTGCCCATCTTCCGCACCTACTGCCTCAACTGTCACGGCGCCGGCAGCGGCAAACCCAAAGGGGGGGTGGACCTGCGCACCGTGGCGGCCATCATGAAGGGCGGCGGTGCTCCTATTCTCGTGGTCGGCCAGCCTGAAAAGAGCGCGGTTTATACCACGATCGAAGATATGTCCATGCCCCCGGAAGGAAAGCGTCCGACACCCCAGGAGTTGGCCATCATCCGCAATTGGATTCTTACCGGCGCCAAGGAACGCCGCCGCACGCCTCGACGGCATCTGCCCTGCTGATTCCGTGTGGAGACAGGTTGATCGCCTGCTAAAACCCTCCGAATGGCCTTCCCTTCTGTCTGCCGCACAACCTCAGCGATTGTTTACCTGCCAGGAAAGGATGATACGACCTCGGCGAATGGATGGTTACCTAGCGGGAGAGGATGGCCCATGGGGAATCCCGCGCATTCCCGCCATTCCCTTCGCCGCGGAGATGATCGCTCGAAAAGGATGGGATTCCAAGGGTACCACGGGGAATGATTGGCTTAGTGGAAATTCCGCCGCGAATTGGTAACAATGAGGAAGGATCATCCGCATCATCAGCGCGGGATCGTGCTACCCCGCCGGACGATTGAGACCGAGCCAGCCCCATGGAAGGGAACTTTCTGTTTTCCATCGAATCTGGTCGAGAAGCGGGATTTGGGCCGAGCCGCTTTCGTCCCCCCGATGAAAAACCGCTTGTGGGTCTGTGTTCCGGTCGAGGCCGGCGGCTGGAACGCCAGGTCCGCGCGCAGGCTCCCCACTATTCCGGCGTCTATGGTATGTACGACGCTCAAGGACGATTGCTTTATGTGGGGAAAGCCAAGAACCTCCGGCAGCGGCTGTTAAGTTATTTCCGGCCTCAAAGTCGGCCCGCCAAAGCCGAGAAAATCATCGAACAGACACGGCGGTTGGTCTGGGAAAGTAGCGGCGATGAATTGGCTGCCCTGTTGCGGGAGCTGGAGCTAATCCAAACCCTTTTGCCCCGGTACAATGTCTCTGGTCGGCCTGGACGGCAACGCTACCATTACATCTGCCTCACTTCGCCCCCTGCTCCGTCCCTAGTGGTAACTCCCAAGCCTCCGGCCCGCGCCTTGGCCATTTACGGTCCCCTCTCCTTACGCCGCCGTTCTGAGGAGGCAGTTCGCCGACTCAATGACTGGTTCGGACTGCGGGATTGCTCCAGCCGCATCCCTTTGCATTTTCGCGACCAGGCAGAATTATTCGCTGAGACGCTCTCGCCCGGCTGCCTGCGTTGGGAGCTGCGCCACTGTCTCGGCCCGTGTGTAGCGGCCTGCACCCGCCAGGAATACCATACCGCTGTCGAACGATTGCGGGCATTCCTCGATGGGCGTGATCCGGGTCTTTTGAAACAAATCCGCCGGCGCATGGAGGAGGCCGCCGAACAACTGCAATTTGAGAAAGCACTCGCCCTGCGGGATCGCTTGCTTGCCTTGGAATGGCTCGAAGCTCGCTTGCGCCTGCTGCGCCAGGCTCGCTCCGGTCCCGCCTGGATTTATCCTGTGCAAGGATGGGATGGCCGCCAGCGCTGGTATCTCATTCAGCACGGCCAAGTCCGCTCTGTCTGCTTTGCCCCGTCGAGCGTAGAGGAATGGACCCAGGCTCTACAGCTTTGCCGAACGGCTTTTCGTCCGGCGCCTGCCTCCGCGTTTGAGGGAAATCGCCCGGAGGCCGTGGACAGTGTCCTGCTCGTGGCCGCCTGGTTCCGGCGGTATCCTCAGGAACAAAAGCGATTGCTCGCTCCCCGACAAGTTCGCCTGTTATGCCGCTCCCTCGTGACACCGAGGTAACGGAAATTATAAGGGATTGTACTGTCAGGGGTTGTACTGTTTCGATGAATCCTATTCGTCCTGTTTTTTTCTTAGGTGTAAAGCCGCGGCATCCACGGCCAGAGATACACGCTGAAGATCATACAGGCGGAGATGATCGCCGCGAAACCGCCGATCATGATTGCAAACACACTGTGGAAGTTCCCAGAGTACCGCCCCCGCTGCTGCTCGATGATTCCCATGGCCTGGCTTCCCATCCAGACCGCGGACAATCCCAAGATTCCCGGCAGGAAGAAGGCCACGGCTTGCAGGGTGTAGCGAGCCACGCGGGAGCGTTCTGTCCACGCTAGTATGATTCGGTCAAGCTGCGTGCCGAACAGGGCCACTTCTATCCGGTCCACGGCTCGCTCGTACCAATTGTTCGGCTGGGCCGGCAGGCCAGCGCTCCCGCGAGCCTGACGCAACGGACTGCCTGCAATGTGCTTTTCCGCATGGAGCGAGCCATACCAGCCGAGGACCAGCGCCAGCAGGGATACAGCGAAGGCCCACCGAGCCAGGGGATGTACAGGGCTAATTCCCGCTTTGCTTTGCATGCTCGTACTCATGAGGGGGTATCCTGCGATTGTCCGAGGAAATTGTCCGCTTGGGTTTATGGAACGGTTCCTGTATCTTGGGGGATTGTTGAGTTATATTACGGAAAGAACGCAGGGTGGCGCGGGAGTTCGCAATTGGGCAGTCGGTATGCCGAGTCCTACCCTTTGGGACAGTTATTGTCAGACGTTGTAAGAGAATGCGCCCCGGACGCAACTTTCGCGCCACCGCGTCGTGAGAAGCGATTGTTCCTCCCCCCGCGAGATCGACATGGCCGCAAATGAATCCTCGCTTCGTTCCCCTTGGCGTTGGTGGGTGTGCCTGCTGCTCATGCTCGCCACCATCATCAATTACATGGACCGGCTCGCGCTGAACCAACTGGCCTTGCGCATCAAGATTTACTTTGACTTGTCCCATCAGCAATACAGCTTCCTGGAAAGTGCCTTCTCGCTGGCGTTTGCTCTGGGTGCCGTGATGACAGGGATTCTGGTGGACCGCATCAGTGTCCGCTGGGTTTATCCCATCATGGTGTTGGGCTGGTCGCTGGCCGGCATATTGACTGGTTTTGCCACACACTTTTGGATGCTGTTGGCCTGCCGTTTTGCCCTGGGGTTATTCGAGGCGGGCAACTGGCCCTGCGGCATCCGGACCACACGGGCTGTCCTGCCGCCGGAGGAACGCTCGCTGGGGAACTCGATTTTCCAAAGCGGCACGGCCTTGGGGGCGGTGATCACCCCTCTGACCGTGCTGGCTCTCTTGCGTTCGGCGGACCCGGAAGAGGGCTTTCGCCACGCTGTCATCGCGGTGACCGGGGGCACCTATGCCGCTGTCAGCCAAGCTCCAGCGGACACCTGGAAGTACCCCTTCCGAGTCATTGGTTCCCTCGGCGTGGTCTGGATAGTTCTCTGGTTTGCCACGGTCCCGCGGAGATGGCTGCATACTCCCCAGCAAACGCAGCTTCCGACCGCCTCCCCCCCTCCCCCATTCCGGCTCATTCTGGCGGATCGCCGCTTTTGGATTCTATTGGTTTTGGTGGTGGCTATCAATGTGGCCTGGCACGGCTACCGCGCTTGGTTGCCCTTGTACCTGCAAGAGCAACGGAATTACAGCGAAGTGGGGATGAGCCAGCTTACCACAGCCTATTACCTCGTGGCCGACATCGGAGCTTGGACCCTGGGGGGATTGACGCTCTTACTGTGCCGCTGGGGTATGCCGGTCAGTCAAGCCCGGATCGTTGCCTTGGGATTGGCGTCCATAGCTACCCTTGCGACTCTTCTGATCCCCTGGCTTCCAGAGGGAACGCCTCTGCTTGTGGGTTTGCTCCTCGTCGCCTTCGGCGCTATGGGTGCTTTCCCAACCTACTTCGCCCTATCGCAAGACTTGTCACTGCAACATCAGGGCAAGGTTTCCGGCTTCCTCGGAGCCTCCGCCCATGTATCCTTGGCTTTGATCTACCCCTTAGAAGGGTGGATCATCGCCTGGACGGATTCCTACGAAAGTGTGCTCGCCGTGATCGGCTTGGCTCCGGCCTTGGCTTGGCTAATTGTCTGGTGGTATTGGCCGCGGGAACAACGGTCTTAACACCTTCCCCCAAAGCTCCCGTTAAAGCCCCTCACGGGCATAGGTCCGTTTTTTCTTGGTCAGCATGGGATAGAAAGCGGAAGTGGTATATTCCGGCTAGTCCATCGCGTCGGATTGGTACCATTGTTTTCTTCCCTCTCTCCCTTAGGATCGGCAATTTCACCGCATCGCAAGCAACAGGGAGGGTTGGACGGTGTACCGCGGCTTGTGCCCGTGCCGGAAGTGTTTATAATGGGGTAGTAACGGAGTTGGGAAAACGCAAACAACGGGCGGTGAGAGGTTCAAGCAGGGAGGTGGTCGCCGCCAAGACACTTGCAATCTATGAGGGCCAGCCTATGGCCGCTGTGCACTTGACTTTGGAAGAAGCCGCGGAACGGTTGGGGATCACACCGGACGAGTTGAAGCGGCGACTCAAGACGGACCCCGCATTCAAGATTCTTACGCCGATTCGTGATGGAGCGACGCTCCGATTCAAGGCCAGCGCGGTAGACGAGCTAGCGCGGCAACTCGGCGCTGCGAGTGATCCGGGACTGATGCTCGCGCCGATGACGGGTAGGGAAGAATTGGACTCGGACGATTTCCGTGTTCCCACTCTCCTCCATTCCAGCTCGACATCCCCGTCCTCCTCTCCCAGCGATGACGCTGACATTTTCTCTCTGTCCAAGGAAGAAGTCCCGTTGGACAAATCGAAGGGCAAACCCGATAGCGATGTCCGCTTGGAGGCTTCGGACCGGAGGACGTCTAGCGCGCAGGACAAAAACGCGTCCGTGCCCACCGAAGAGATCGATGTGGATGTGATCAGTTCCCAGAGTGCCATTATCCGGGGGGCAAGCTCTTCCAAGTTGGTTCCTCCTGCTCCTTCCTCTGGCAAAATCTTGGCCACAGAAGCGGCTGCGAGCTTGCCCTCCGATAGTGATAGCAGCGAGTTCGAGCTGAGCCTGGATTCCGACAGCGATGATTTCCAACTCAATCTGAACGCGGATGCGAGTGATGAGGTGAAGCTCGGTCAAGAGGCCCCCGCTAGCCCGGCCCGTGGAGCAAGTGGCATCAATTTGCGCCAGCCGGCGGACAGTGGCATTTCCTTAGAGAAAGATTCCGCCGCCTCACCCAAACCAGCCCAGGAGAAACCCAGCGACGAAGAGCTGGATTTCGAGCTGACCTTGGATTCCAACACAGCGGCTTCCGGAATCAAACTGAGCGGCCTGACCTCCAAGCCCAGCACGGCGCCGGACTCCGATAGCGAATTCGAGTTGACTCTGGACGACTCGTCCGGCAGCGGAGCGAGTATGGAACACGCCGTGCTCGAAGAACTCGGCGAGATCGTTGAGGCTAGCGAAGAAGAGAAGGAGTCTAAGGGGGACATTTTTGAAACGGACTTCGAGGTGCCGCCGCTGGAAGAGAGCGGGTCAGCCTCGGAAGCCGTCGCGCTGGAAACCGACACCGACATCGCCGAAGGGGAATTGTCCGAAGTTGTCGTGGAGGAAACGTCGGAGGAGCAGCTTGCGGAGGCAGAGGTGGATCTAGCCGAGGCAGAGCTGGAAGAGGGACCGTCCGCGTCGCAAGCACTGCGTGGCGTACCCACAACTTTGCCGGAGGAAGAGCTAGCCGCCGTCGCCGCCGCTCCGTACCAACCGGTGCCGTGGGGACCGCTGCCGGCTATCCTCCTTCTGCTGGCCCTGCCCTTCATGTTCCTGGGCGTCCTCATGGGCTACCAGGCCGTGGAGACAATGGTCGGGTATCAACAACCACAAAAGCCAGTCGCTCCCCTGCTTCGTTCAATCGCCTCGACTCTGGATATGGAGTTGAAGGATCAATAAACTCACGACACTTAAAGGGTCCATCGGCGGCCACCGTTCTCCCTTATCTCTGGCGAACGGCGGCTCTCCGTAAACCTCTCCTTTCCGGTTGATTCCCGCCTGATTTCTGATAAGTCTCTGACTTCCAGGTAGCGGCTGCCCACCGATGAGGCTGTTGCTTCTGTGAAGGTGGGGCCTGTTCTTTTTCCCCGATTCCTCTTCACTTCCACCATTAGCACATCTGATCTTTAGCTATTTGGATTCTGGCAGTTATCCGCGTGGTCTTGGCAAGTTGTTGCAGTTATTCCCGCTGGCACATGGCAGCCGCTGGATCAGAAGCGACTCGTGGGAGCAGTTCGCAGGAGATGCAGGCTTGCGGTTGACGAGATGGGGGAGCCTGCCGTAATGTCTTAGCTCCACAGGTGAATGGCGTATGGGGCAAGGACGGGCCATGATTCGCTCCAACATACAGCCAATGAGCATGCCATCCGGTGCGGTGGCGGAGGTGGGAGGACGGCTGGAAATTGCCGCGGTTCGCCCTCTACTCAAGGGGAAGGATTACGCTGCACTGGCGGTACTGTTGCTGATCGCTGTCGCCATTCATCTCTGGCTCATCCATCACACGGCAGTGCCGGCACGGGATAGCCTGGGTTATGCACGGATCGCCTTGAACCTGTCGGACCCGCAGGCGGGCGGCCATGGGCTGGAACGGCGTAGCCGGATTGAGGTGATCCGTACGGCCGAGCAGCCGCCGGGCTATCCGCTGGCGATTTGGTGTGTGGAGAAAGTTCTCCGTTGGACTTCTGGGGGATCGCTGGCTGAACGTGCTCTTCAGGGGGCCCAATATGCCAACGCGGGGGCAGCAATTTTGTCCGTCATTCCTCTGTATTTGCTGGGACGAATGCTGTTCGGCTTCTGGGTGGCAGCGGTGGGAACGTTGTTGTTCCAGGTATTGCCCGTCCCCGCCCATGTGACCAGCGATGGCGTTTCGGAAGGGTTGTATCTACTGTTCATGAGCATCGCTTTGGCCGCGGGGGTCTGGGGGGTACGGCGTCCTACGGTGGGCCGCTTCTTGATCAGTGGTGGAGCCATCGGAGCGGCGTATCTGGTTCGCCCCGAAGGAGTGCTGCTGGTTCTCCCACTCAGCCTGATCATTCTGGGAACTTGGCGGGGTCGGCCGCTGGCCTACCGCCTGGGTTGGGTGGCAGCTCTGACGGTGGGGGTCGCCGCCTTTGGTCTGCCGTATATGCTTCTGATCGGCAAGTTGACCAATAAGCCGACGGGGAAACACTTGACCAATCCTTTTGACGATCAATTGCCCCCGATTTGGCGCGGGCAACCTCTTTCGCAGGGCTTGGGGAGGCATCATGGCGTTTGCCTTTGGGCGGAGTGGTGGAATCCGCAACAGAATGATCAGAGCCGGCGCAGCCTGTGGGCCATGCAGGCCGTCGGTAAGGAAATGCTCAAGAGTCTGCATTATGCCGTGGCCCTTCTGGCGCTTCTGGGAGTGGCCTGCCAGTATCGGCGGCTTCAATGGGGCGAACCGGGAACCCTGCTCCTATTGGCTGTGGCATCTCTCTATCTTGGCCTGTTGGTGTATCTGGCCATGCGGATTGGCTACGTCTCGGAACGGCATACTTTACTCGTGACAGGCTTGGGCTGCTTGTTTGCCGCCACCAGCCTTCCTGCCTTGGGCCGATGGTTGAGTATAGCACCTGCCATACGCCATCTAGTCATCTGGCCGCATCTTATGCCTACGGGTTTGGCTAGTATGCTCGTGGTGACAGCTCTGCCCCAAACTCTTCAACCCCTCCATGCTCATCGCGAGGGGCATAAACACGCCGGTTTGTGGCTGGCCGGGCAATTGCACGATCAGGACTGGCTGGTCGATCCGTTCTGCTGGGCCGAATGGTATGCTGGCCGCACGCTCTATCGCACCACTGAATATCGTGGCCGACCTCAGAGGACCTGGGTGGTGGTCGAGGAAGGGAAGGTTTCGCCCCATTCGCGCTTGCCCCAGTGGGAACAGGCGCAGGAATTGGCCCGGCACGGCCAAGCGGTGTACCAATGGCCGCCGCAAGCCGACGCGGATCAACCCAGAGTCGTCGTCTATCGCGTCGATGATGCCCGGCTCGTCCAGCGCATCCTGGCAGGGGGACCCCGCTGAGAGCCTATGCCTGGCGTCCCCACCGGGAGATAAAGGACTGCCCCCTGAACGCTCCTGGAAGTGCGAATCACGACAAGCGGCACGTTCCCTGGCTTGAATTGTCGGTCGCCCCCTGTCCCGAATTGTCGGTCTTTCTGGTCAAGACTGGTCCAGCAATCAAGACTTGTCCAGCAACCGCATCAGTTCTGTGACGGAGTTCAACTGTTCAAGGTTCCAGCAACATGAGAGTATAGCCTGGGCCTTTTCCGGACCGTAATGCGGTTCCACCAGACGGCGGAACTTGGCCTCGACTTCCTGATCCGTCATGGGATTGGCGGCGTGTCCTCTAGGAAACTCCACTTCCCGGACCAGGGTGGTACCATCGTCGAGAGTCAACGTGATGCGGTTGGGAATCCCGCGCGGGTATCGGGCATCGAGAGCCGGGTCATGCACCACTTGGACCCGTTGAGTGAAGCGGATAAGGTCCGGGTCAGTGAAGCGACGTTCCTCGAAGGTTTCCAGAGTGACATCGCCGTCGTAAAGGGCAGCGGCCGTGCAGTAGGGCAAGCTGTGATCGGCTGTTTCCCGCGTCTGCGGCGCCCAAGCCTGGGGGTATTTCCCGATGATGTTGTAGCTGGCCTCGAAGGTGTCCACCCGAATGGATTGAATCCGCTGGATATTACCCTGAAGCTGGCGGCGCAATTGCAGGGCCGCATCGATAGCGCTTTGGGAGTGGTATTCTGCTGGCCAGTATTTGATGTAAGTTTTGCCAATCATGAAACCATCGCGATTCTCGGCTTCTCCACCCATGGGAGGCAGGGTAAAGGGCTGGCGGGTCACAAGGCGGAAAAAGCCTAAATCTCCCTCGAAGATGGGCGCCGGACCAGTGAGTCCTTCCGCAGCCACTAGCGCTGCAAAAACACCATTGCGGGCGGCGTTGGCAAAAGCGCATCCCTTCCATTCGCTCAGTTCGCCGGAGCGGGTCTGCCGCAAGGCGATGTTGCACACACCCGCGATGCCGACGGCATGGCTCAAGCGTTCGCTGTCCAGGCGTAAGAGGCGTCCCGCGGCCAAGGTGGATGAAATTGCACCGTAGGTGACGTGATCGATACCGTGTCGGCGTAAACTGGCGGCATCGCAGAGGCGGCATTGGACCTCATACGCCAGCACGGCAGCAGTGATCAGTTCCGGCCCTTTCGCTCCCGCGGCTTCTCCCACGGCCAGCACTGCCGACCAATTGTCGCTGGGATGAGCAGGTTCCAAACTCAGATAGGTATCATTGTAGTCCAGATAACGGATCAGCAGGCCGTTGACAAAAGTGGCCCACTCCACGCTGCTCTGCCCTCCGCCGATCAGACTGGCTGGCGGTTGGCTGCTCACGCGGCAGGCGCACCGCTTCACCTTGGCGTAGGCCGGAGCGGGTAAGGCCCCGACTGCCGTGGCCAGTGAATCGATGAGGCGCCGCTTGGCCTCATGAACGACCTCCGGCGGGAGGTCCTCAAAGCGGAGCGTGGCGGCATACCGCGCGAGTCGCTGAGCTAACGTGGTTGTTGCAGAACTTGGTTCCGCCATTGGTGGATTCCTTCCGCAGCAGGTTTGGAAGAAGATCGCACACCCGGTGTTGCCCATTCCAACGCACACTCGGTGCTGACCATGTTGTAGGCTTCCCACGCTGGAAGTGTACCTCTTCAGGCGGCGCGGCGTCGGGAGGATCGAGGCAAAGAGGATCGTGCACGGGCAGCAGAGGCGGAATCGGAGCCAAAACTGGCCTGAAGGGCTTCCCGGAGGGTTTGCTGGGGGTGCCAGCCAAGAGGATGCATGGGGGTCTCCGGGGCAAGCCTGTAGGGTTCCCCTGCTTCTACCTTGTCCTGCAATGTGTGCCATTCCCTCGTCGTGAATTGCCAACCGCTTCGGAAGGGCAGACAAATGGACTGCCGACGTGCTGTCACCTCCTGGGCGAGGAGGCGGAGAGCTAGCGCCGCATCGCTCACATACACATAGTCCCGCTTAACTTCTGGTCCCTGTTCTTCCTTTGAACCGCTCGTTTCCGGCCAATCCAAGGCTGACTCGTTTCGCTTCTCCTGGAGGTCTGTCGTGGTCAACGGCAGTTCTGGTCCGAATAGCTCCTCGACCTCGGCGATTCCGTAAAGGAGCGAAGCAGCTTCCAGGAATTGCCGGGCATACATGACATGGGAAGGCTGCTGGAGGGTGACGACAGGAAGCTCAGGGTGATAGCGCCGTACGGCTTGGACCAGAGACGATCCCATCGCGTCCGTCAGGGTGCCGAGGTGAAATAGCAGTGTCACTTCATGGATCGCCAACAGCGAGTAAAGTCGTGCCGAGTCTTCTCCGCGCCCCCAGACCAGTTGCAGGCGTCCCTGCTGAATTTCCGTCGCAAAGGCTGCCGCAAGAAACCTCTGACCCAGCAAAGCAACTAAGGTGTCTCCCGCCCGGAGCAACTCTCGCAGCAGGGATGGCCCCCAGAGGCTCTCGATTCCGGTGACCGCCACGATACGCTTCGAGCTGCTGCCATACTCCGGCATCCTTCTTCCTCCTTTGGTTTCGTTTGGAGATGCTCCCACTGTACCCTTCCCACACGCGACGGGTCAATTGCACCCCTGCCCATGCAGTCTGGTTGGCCAGAGCAGTTTTCCAGGATACACTCTCCCGCTTGATCTGGAAAAAACTTTACCCTCACGGTGAGAATAGCTATCCTGAAGGTGTTTCGCTGCGAGTGTCAGGTCTTGTCCACCCTTTCATTAGCCCGGAGACGCTGCCATGCTCCGCTTTCCTGCCGCTATTGTCCTGGTGACTTTCCTGAGCTTGATCGTTTACGTGGGTTCCCCGCAAGCTCCTGCAGTTCGCGGCCAATCGCCTGTTCAGAAGGCCCAGACGCCGGCGCGCCCCGTGGACCTGCGTCAGGTTTTCCTTCAGGGATTGCCAGCTCGCTGCATTGGACCCGCGAACATGGGAGGGCGCATCTGCGATCTCGCCGTAGTGGAGTCGAACCCGGATGTCTTCTATGTGGCCAGTGCAGGGGGCGGAGTGTGGAAAACTCACGACGGCGGGCAATCGTTTACGCCAATCTTTGACGATCAGCCGACCCAATGCATCGGGGCAGTCGCCGTGTGCCGGGACCAACCCCACGTGGTTTATGTGGGGACAGGCGAGGCCAACCCGCGCAATTCCGTGAGCTGGGGGTGTGGTGTTTTTCGTTCGGGAGACGGCGGGCGCACGTGGTTCCATTGCGGTTTGGAAGACACGCATCACATCGGGCGGATCGTCGTTCACCCCACGGATCCCAACATCGCTTATGTCGCGGCGTTGGGTCACGTATGGGGTCCCAATCGCGCCCGGGGCTTGTACAAAACCACTGACGGGGGGGTCACCTGGCAACACAGTCTCTTCATTGACGAAAACACCGGTTGCATCGACGTGCAGATGGACCCTCTCAATCCGGACATCCTCTATGCTGCTTTCTGGCCGATGCGGCGCGACGCCTTCTCCGGAGGCAGTCCGATCCGTCAAACGGGGCCGACTGGCGGCCTCTTCAAAACCACCGATGGCGGTAAAACCTGGAAAAAGCTCACCCGTGGATTGCCGGAAAATGTGGGCTACGGACGTTGTGGCATCAGCATCTATCGGAAAGACCCGCGCATCGTTTATGCCGTCGTTCACACCAGTGAAACCGCGGGCCAGAATAGCAATGTAGGCCAGTCCGCTACCCCTGTCGGCAAGGATGGCAAACCCGGTTCGCCTGGACCGATCAACCGAGGTGGTATCTTCCGCTCCGAGGACTACGGCGAAACTTGGCGCAAAGTCAACGACCTTGTCCCGCGCCCCTTCTACTACGGACAAATCCGCGTGGATCCCAATGATGATAAGGTGATCTATGTCCTCGGCGTCGCCTTTCATGTTTCCAGGGATGGAGGACGTACATTTCCGCCATTCCGTCACTCCATGCATCCCGATCATCATGCTTTATGGATTAATCCGAAAGATTCTCAACATATGATTGTGGGTAACGATGGTGGCTTGTATATAACCAAGGATGGCAAAAATTTCGAGGCCAAACGTGGATTGGTCATCAGTCAATTCTATGGTGTGGCTGTGGATTCCCGTGTGCCTTATCATGTGTATGGCGGCTTGCAGGACAACGGTTCCTGGGCGGGTCCCAGCGCCACCGTCTACAAAGATGGAATCACCTTGGCCGATTGGCGTCGGCTTTTAGGGGGGGATGGCTTCCAGGCTGCGGTGGACCCCGAAGACAACAACATCGTTTATGTGGAAAGCCAATATGGCAATCTCGTTCGTGTCAAGCTGGATGCACCACCGGGACCTACGGGAAAGGGAGCCAACAAAAGTATCCGGCCTCCCGGTGTCAAGCAAGATAAGACCCGCAAAGAACCGAGTCCCTATCGCTTCAACTGGAACTCACCGATTCTCATCTCTCCCCATGATGCGAAGACTATATACTACGGTGCACAATATCTCTTCAAATCAACAAATCGAGGTGATAGTTGGCAAAAGATCAGTCCGGACTTGACAGCATATCCACGTGATGGAAGCGTTCCGGCTCCCGGAGGGCATACCATCCTCAGTCTGGCAGCCTCACCGCGACAAGCGGGTGTCATCTGGGTCGGCACCGATGATGGCAAGCTGTGGCTCACCCGCGACGATGGCCGGACCTGGATCGATCTGACCGACAAACTTCCGGATATTCCCCGGCAGCGCGCCATTCCCAAAATTGAATGTTCGTATTTTGACGCCGGGACGGCCTATGTAGCCGTGGATCGCCATCGGAACGACGACTTTCGCCCCTACATTTTCAAGACCACAGATTACGGCCAGACCTGGACCGCTCTGGCTTCCAATCTTCCGCTGCACGCTGTGGTCGGAGTGGTCCGCCAGTCCTCTCGCAATAAGGACCTGCTATTCGCTGGCACCGAACGCGGCCTCTTTGTCACCTTCAATGATGGGAAATTCTGGTATCCTCTGCGCTGTGTCGGAATGCCGGCGGCTGTGCGTGTGGACGATCTGGTGATTCATCCCCGCGAGCGCGAACTGGTGGTAGCAACTCACGGGCGAGGTATTTGGATCATTCCCATCGCCCCGTTGGAAGAGCTGAAAGATGCTCACTTGACGGCGGATGCGGTCCTGTTCCCCTTCCCGGCTCCTGTACCGGTGATGGAGCGCCGCGATCGCCCGCCTCCGTCAGGCAAAGCGGCTCCTGTACCGCGCGATGCGTTCGTGGCTCCCAATCCGCCGCTCGGTCCCGTGGCTGCCTTTTACCTGACCGGTGAGGGACCTGAACGAGTCAAATTCACCTACCAGTCCCCGCAACACTCCGGAAGTGTGGAAATGACCATTTCTGGTCCCGGTCTGTATTTTCGGCCCCTAGGCCAACTGCCACCGGGAGAGTACGAGGTGGCGCTGCACGCCCGCGGGGTCGTTGTCCGTCAGCCCTTGCGTGTCGTAGCTCCACCACGTGCGTCGCCAGAACAATGAGGACAATGGGGGGATTGAACAGTTGGACCTCCCCTGCTCTACCGCAGGAGAACTGCGATTACTAAGTTGAGGAGGGCCACCCTCAAGTCAAGGGGGCGGAGCTAGCTTTCCAGGATAATGGGACCAAACGGGAGGGTGGGCATTCGGCGGGCCGGCCGTCACTTCACTTCGAGAAACGGGACTGAGTGCTGGTCAGGTCTCGATCTTCGGATTTGGAACGGGGGAGGTGTTGGGTCAGCGGAAGGGGCGGGATTCGAACCCGCGGTGGGGCATAACCCCACGCCGGTTTTCAAGACCGGTGCAATCAACCGCTCTGCCACCCTTCCAACTCGTCCGTACTAACTTGTATTGTATGAGTAACCCTGGAGCAAAAACAATCGAGGGACCGGTGCATTAAGCCCCGCTCGCTCCCCAGAGCTTGAAGACAAGATAACGCTTACCCCCAAGCTGCGGAATGGCAGATTCATCCAGAAACAAACTGCTGGTCGGATGAATCCACGGAACAAGATTGAGTGCCCAGAACACTAACGGAATAGCCCGTAATAGGTCGTTCCCTGCGACGAGGCAGAGACTAGGCAGTAAATTTCTGGGCTGGAGGCTGAAGAGGTCGTAGAGTTCGCTGTTGTCTTCGAGCCGAACCACTTTCCCGCCTTCGAGGAGAGGTTTTGCTATGCGATTGGCACTTCCCGGAATCACGATTGTGTTCGTGTTGATGTGGTGGGGATGGAGCATGCCGACCTTTGCGCAAGCGCCCCCAGGCGCTTCGCCGCTGTCGGAAGACTTTGCCCAGCCGCAATCCCCGCCCCGGCCCACCCCCTTCCCCGTCCGGTTGGTGGACCAGGGACAATGGGATCCGCGCTTGAAAGGCTACTACCTGCCGGAGGGGTTCCGATTGGAAATCGTCGTCAGTGAGCCGGAGGTGATCAATCCCGTGGGCATGACCTTCGCTCCCGATGGCACGCTGTTTGTCCTCGAATGGCGGCCCGATCCCGTGACCGGGGATCGCTGGTACGAAGTGAAGGAAACGTTCCGCTATCGTGACGGCAGCACGCGTCAGGTCGCCACCATGAAGAAGTTCACCTTCGACCTAGTTAAGCAGTTGACCTACAATCCAGCCACGGGAAAGTTCCATCCTCCCAAGGTGATCATCGCAGAAGAGCTGCCGTCGTCGATCCTGTATCATGAGGGGTGGATTTACCTGACTGGCCGGGGCACAGTCCGGCGCTGGCGGCAGGGGGTCCAAGTCGGGATCGGCGGTCCCGGTACGGAACGCCCCGTCAACCCCAATGATCCCTGGAGCGTGCGAGAAGTTATCGCCCAGGGTTTCTGCGGCTTCCACCATCACCAGGTCTCCGGCCTGACCATCGGAAACGATGGGCTGCTCTACATCACCAGCGGCGATGATGACAACTATGTGGAAGGTTCGGATGGAAGCCGGGCGACAGTGCTCCGGACGGGGGCTGTCTTTCGTTGCCGCTTGGATGGTTCCCAAATGGAAGTGTATTCCGTGGGTTACCGCAATCCTTATCGCGATCTGGCCTACGATGACAAATTCAATTGGTTCCACGTGGATAACGACAATGAAGACGGCAGCAAATTCATGGGTTGCCGCATTATGCATGTAGCGGAAGGAACCGATTTCGGCTGGCGGCTGCTCATGGGAGCGCGATGCTGCCGACCGGACCACACCCGTGGAGCTATTGCTGGGGAATTGCCGGGAAAAGTCCCTCCGATGCTCAAGACCGGCCGTGGTTCTCCCGCCGGCCTGATGATCTACCACGATACCCGGATTCCCCCCCAATATCGCGGCCTGCTCTACTACCCGGATGTGTTCCGGAAATTGGTGCGTGCTTACAAGGTAGCTCCGGAAGGGGCCACATTCAAAATTACCCATGAGATGGAATTTTTCAAAAGTGATGATCCACTCTTTCGTCCCTGTCAAATGATCATTGGCCCGGATGGTGCCATCTACGTCTGCGATTGGCGCACGGATTCGGGGGGGGCCGGAAAACTATCCGGCGATGGGCAACATGGCCGTATCTACCGCATCACTTGGGAGGGCACAGCCGAGCAACCAGCACTTCCCCGTCGAGCAATGGACTCCTGGTGGAAGATTCGGCAATTGCCTCTGCCCCAACTGATCGAAGCTCTGGGTCGACCCGACCTGACCGACCGCGTGGAGGCCCGCAAGGAACTGGTCCGCCGGGGCGCCGAAGCACGGGACCAAGTCTTAGCCTATTTGCAGCGCGGCGGCTTCCGCGATCAGGATGAAGCCCGTCTACCCGCCCTTGGTGTGTTGATGGCGGGGTGGAATGCCGCGGTGCAAAATTATTTTCTCCAATGCCTCCAAGATCCCTCTCCGGATGTTCGCCGATGTGTCGTCGAGGGACTAGCCCTCTATGCCGATCGTTCTGATCCGCGCTTGCTGGAAGAGTTGCTTAAGAAACTCGGCGATCCGGAGCCGGCCGTGCGGCGCGCCGTGGCCCTGGCCCTGGGACGCATCGGCGGACCTCCCGTAGCCCAAGCCTTGGTCAACAATTACCTAGCGGACCTCAAGGGGGACCCCTTCCTCAAGGATGGCTACCTTCGTGCTCTGGAACGGCTGGGCAAGCCGGGAATCGAAGCCATCCTCGCTTTGGCGGCCAGCGGAGACCGCGAACGGAATATCGCCGTGGAGATGTATCAAGCCTTACGCAGCCGGGAGGCGGCGGAACTCCTCCCGAAATTGCTCGAACGTCCCGATCTGTCGGTGGCCCAACGGGCGGCCTTGGTTCGCTCTTATGGGAATTACCTCTTCGATCCGCCGTTGTCTTTGCGGCCGCTCACCGAGTATCTACAGCGCCGGCCGGAGGAGCATCTTGACGTCGTGCGAGCAGCTATCGAAGTGTTCGCTGCCAGTGGTGAGGAAAACTCCCAGCAAGCGGTGCAACTGGTGGAACGGCTGCTGCGAGACCCGCGGGCCGACGCACGCCGTGTCGGCATCGCCGCAGCGGAAGACTTGCGCTTGCGCCCCGTCGTGCCCCTCTTGATCGAACTGGTGACACACGACCGCCACTCGGAAGCGGATCGTCTCGCTGCCGTCCGCGCCTTGCGGATGATCAATGACCCCCGTGCAGCCCCTGTGCTGCGGGACATCGTTCAGGGAGGGTATCCCGCAGTCGTCAAGGTCGAAGCTCTCCAAGCACTGAGACTCATGAGGCCCGCGGAAGCCCAGGCGATGGCCCAACGTTTGCTCGATGCTGCCGACCCCCAACTGCTCGCCGAAGCGATTGCGATCCTGACCCCCACCAAAGCAGGTGCCCGGCTCGTGGCGGAACGCTACCTTGCCCGGAAGATTCCGCAAGACTACTACCCGCAAATCACTGAAGCGCTCCAGAAATTCGCCGATGACCCTGCTTTGGCGAAATTGCGAGCCGAGGTCCTGCGCGGCGGGCTGCTCTTGTCCCTAGAACCCGGCCAAATCGAAAAAATCCGCCGACTCGTGGAGGAAAAAGGCAATCCCAAACGGGGCCGGGAAATCTACTTGAACGCTCGTCTGGTCGCCTGCGCCAGTTGCCATCGCCTGGAGGGAGTCGGCGGTGCTGTCGGGCCGGACCTGACCCGCATCTGGGACACAATGTCTTTAGACAAAATCCTGGAATCCATTCTCGATCCGAGCCGCGAGATCAAAGAAGGCTTCCAAACTTATCGCCTGACCACCACGGAAGAGCAGGTCTTCACAGGCCTGAAAGTCCTGGAAAACGGCCGAGAAGTGGTGCTCCGAGAGTCCACCGGGCGCGACATCCGGATTTCCCGCGAACAGATCGAATCCCTGACGCCTCTGAAAGTCTCCCTCATGCCGGACAACGCCGTCGCCTTGCTGAGCCTGGATCAGTTCATCGACCTGCTGGCTTTCCTCAAGAACCGCCAGGAGCAAGAATCCTTGCGGGGGATGGTCGTGGAAGTGCAAGCCAGTCCGGCAATACAGCCCTCTGCGGACCACAGACCTCCCGCCCTCGCTGATTCGTCCTGGCGGCTAGTGGCTGCGGAAGCGAATGGAGAGCTGGCCCTGGAGGCCCTGCTCCCAGAACCCCGGAGTGTCGCCTACCTGCGCGTGTATGTTCACAGTCCTAAGGATCAAACCGTGCAACTCATTGCCCAAGGGATCGGTTTGACCCGGATTTGGCTGGAGCAAAAGATCGTAGTACAGGAAGCAGCAGGCCAACCCCTCCGCCAACCGCTCGCTCTCAAAGCCGGCTGGAATGGGTTGATCCTGGAGGTGCGGCGGGATCAACAGCCGCCGCGGCTCACCTTGCAGGTGCAGGGGGAAAACCTCCGTGTGGCCTCTCGCCCCCTCGACCTGCCGGCTGCCCCGAGTCCTTCCGGCCGCTGATCCCTCGGATTCCCCTCGATCATTAGGACCGACACAGGGAAACCGGGTGGGTTTCATTCATTCCGATTGGTTCCAACTGCCACAAAAATAAGGCAAGGATTGTTCCCTGCCTTCCCCGACAGCCTGGGCGCGCGCTGCGGCTACCGCCCGGCTTTTTCTGTCACCGGGAGATTTCGCGCAAAAGAGCGGCCAGCCCCAAATTGCTATCCACATAGGTCGCACCGACAAACCGGGCAAATCGCGCCGCACTGGGATCAACCCCATTCCCCACCAACAGGATACGGGTTCTGGGGCGGGCTTGTTTCACTTTCGCCGCAATCAAGAAGCCGCTTTCATCCTGGGTCTGCAAAGGCAGGATTACGACCTGCGGCCGGCGGGAAAGAATCGCGCAGGGCAGTTCGCTGGAGCTAGTCAGGCGGAACACCTCCCAGCCAGCTTGACGGCACAACGCTGCTAGTTCTTCGCTCCAGTGCAGCGTACCGACTATGACCAGACGCTGCCTCTGCGGTTCTACAACCCATGTCGTTGTGTAGGACTCGATTTTCCGACCTTCGCGTGTCGCACACACCGTTATCATCTCCTTTTGGGTTGGTTTCCGGCACGGAAACTTCCCTCAGAGGGTATTTCGTTGCTCCGGCAGGAACCTTTCGCCCATCGTGGATTCTCACTCTGTGGTTATGATCCAAGCTCCTGGTATCGTGGGGCGGCCAGTTATAGTTACGCACGGGAATCCAGGCTGAACGGCCTGCCGTCTTCACATCCGGCATAGCCGCACGGCTCCTGGTGCTCTATTCCTCCTGACCCAGAACAGATTGTGTTACTCCTTGTCACCGCCCAACGCGAAACCTACACCGATGTTCGAGGAAGGAGTGAGGAAAGGGTGCTCAGACTCGCCCTCTCCCCACCTGCCAGACGCATCGGGACAGGAGAAGATAAGAATCCGCCGGAGCAACGTCGAGGGGCCGGGGACGAGGCCACAGCGAAAGCAGTACGCTCCCGCCCTCTTATCATTCCAGGAGGCAAGCTCATGGGTAAAGCGCGCATTTCGATCGGGACGTGGGCTTATCTGTTCAATCAGAAAGAGCCGACGAATGACTTCCATGTGATCCTCCATCGCTTGCAAAGTCTCGGCTACGACGGCGTGGAACTGGGCAGTTTCGGGCCGCATCCGTCTCCGGCGTCTCATCCGACCAAAGCCCAACGAGCGCGCCTGAAGCAGGAGATCGCCGATCATGGTTTGGCTCTCTCCGGCATCGCCATTGACCTCTGGGCCTTCAAGAATCCCGGAACGTCGATCCTGGATGACCCGCCCTCCGCGTACCTGACGGCCTTCCTCGGCTGGTGCCATTTTGCGGCGGATGTGGGAGCACAGACCATCCGTGTCGATACCGTGGTGGCTCCGGATTACTTCGAGAAGGACCCCGAGGGTCAAAAAATTGGCCGCCAGAAGGGCCTGGAGCGCATCGCGGCGGTGTGGGACAAAGCGAGCAAAATGGCAGCAGACTTCGGCTTGAACGTCTGCTGGGAATTCGAGCCAGGCTTCGCCTTCAATAAGCCTTCTGAAATCCTGCAACTAGTGGATATGGTCCGCAGCCGGGGGAACAACAACTTCGGCGTCCTATTCGACACCTGCCATGCTCACATGTGCGCGGCCGTGGGTGCCAACCAAGCCGGGACGCGAGAAACCCTGCCCGGAGGCGAATTGGAACTCTTGGAAAAGCTCAAGGGGAAGATCACCCACGTCCATCTCATCGATTCCGATGGCACACTCAATGAACACAACACCAGCACGCACAATCCCTTCGGCACTGGCCGGCTCAATTTCGACAAACTGCTGCCCGCCTTGCGGCAAGCGGGGGTGCCCCACGATTGGTGGTGCGTCGATTTGTGCTTCTGGCCTGACGCTTGGAACGTGACGGAACAAAGCAAGAAGTTCCTGGATCAAATGCGGGAAAAATACGCTGCCGCCTGACAGGGACAAACGCACTGCCACAGGAGGAAGCTGCTTCCATCACCTCTCGGATAACAGCACCAGTTCCTTCCCTTTCTCGCTGGGACAACCCGCTGCGAGAAAGGCGGCTTTTTCCGACCTGGCCGGTATATGCTCCCATCTCATTCCACACAGTCGCCGAGAAATTCGGCGGCTGGCCTGGGGACGATTCCAACCCTCTGGTCCTCACCGGGCAATGGCCTGGGAGGAGGAGCTACTGCTCGATACAATAGAAAAAACGCCCTTCGAGACTGAGGGCTTCATCATGCAAGACCTGCGGCAATTCGACCGGGATGGCATCCACTTCCGTTATCCAGCAAACTGGAAACTGGAGCTGGATGAGGACGCCGGCAGCGGAGGCTGGACGGTGACTCTCACCAGTCCGCAGACCGCCTTCGCCCTTTTTGCCCTGCGGCCGGATGCTCACAACATCGTCCAACTCGCGGATGAAACGCTGGCGGCAATCCGCTCCGAATATCAGGAATTGGACGCGGAAGATTGCGTTGAAACCGTGGCCGGGCAGATGGCGGTCGGGCATGATATCGACTTTGTGACCATCGACACGCTCAGCATCTGCCGGACGCGCTGCGTGGATACGCCGGCGGGGCCGCTACTGATCTTGCGTCAGGTCAGCGAGTACGATCGCCAAAAAAACGAACCCGTCCTCGACGCCATACTTGCTTCCTTGACGCTGGATGACGACGAGTGATCACAGCCCTTGTCATTCTCCTGCTCCTGCTCGCCGGTGATCTGTTCTTTTGCTTTGTCTTACTTCTGTTCGTGTGGTATCACCAGCGCCGTGACGGCCAAGCCCAGCGGGAAGAGGCGGAAGCCGCCGCTCAGTCGGACCCCTCGCTTGGCTGCCTGATGGCATTTAGCCTCGCTGGTGCCGCCCTGTTATTACTCCTGGCCTGGCTGTTATGGCCCCTCCTCACCGCAACTTGACGATATGACCGGTCCGAGCGCCAAAGTCCGACCGATTGGTAAGTCGCCAGTATCAAGCAGAGTCGGAAGGTGAAGCGGGGCCAAGCGGCGATCGCATACAATGGCTGTATGCATCCCTACGGTTACGTGCGAGTAGCCGCGGCGACGCCACGCTTGCATTTGGCCGATGTCGCCGCGAACGTCGCGGAAACGTTACTCCTCCTCGAACAAGCCGAGGCGCGGGGAGTCAATCTCCTCGTTTTCCCGGAGTGTCACCTCACAGGTTACACCTGCCATGACCTCTTCCACCACGAAACGTTGCAGCGGAGAGTTTTGATTCATTTGCAGCACTTGATCCAAGAGGGCAGCCGTCGCTATCGGGGAGTAGCGGTCTATGGTTTGCCGTGGGCGGTTGATGGCCAGGTCTTCAACGTCGCTGTGGTGGTTCAGGGAAACGAGGTGCTGGGGATTGTCCCGAAGAGCTACCTGCCTACCTACAAGGAGTTTTATGATCGGCGTTACTTCAGCGCCGCCCGGCACGCTCTCCGGCGGACGATCTCATGGGGTGGGCAGGAAATCCCCTTCGGAACCGATCTCTTGTTTTGCTGCCGCTCCTGGCCGGAGCTGATTTTCGCTGTGGAAATCTGCGAGGACCTGTGGGTTCCCATTCCGCCTTCCTCCGGGGCGGCTCTGGCGGGTGCCACGATCCTGTTGAATCTGTCGGCAAGTAATGATCTGGTCGGAAAGGCTGCTTATCGCCGGCAATTGGTCCTGAGTCAATCGGGGCGGTGCTTGGCTGCCTACGTTTACACCTCGTCCGGTGTCGGGGAATCCAGCACAGATTTGCTCTTCGGCGGGCATGCTCTGATTGCGGAAAACGGGACGCTCTTAGCGGAGAGCGACCGCTTCTCGCGCACGGGGGGGGTGACTGCCGCCGATGTTGATCTGCAACATCTCTGGCACGATCGCTGCCAGATGACGAGTTTTCACGATAATCGCTTGGCCCAATTGCAAGAGTGGCGGCGCATCCCCTTTTCCTTAGAACTATCACCCCGTGCGCCGGAGTTGTTGCGCGCGATCGATCCCCAGCCCTTTGTGCCCGCGGACCCGGCTAGCCGAGATGAACGCTGCCGGGAAATCTTCCACCTCCAAGTTTCCGCGCTGGCTCGGCGGTTGGAACAGATCGGCGCGCCGCCAGTTGCCATCGGAGTATCCGGCGGCCTCGACTCGACCTTGGCCCTGCTGGTGGCCTGTAAAACTGTTGATCTGCTGAAACTGCCCCGGCGGCACGTTCGCGCTTTGACCATGCCAGGTTTTGGCACAACCGAGCGGACGCTCTCCAATGCCCGCAGCTTGATGGAGGCGCTAGGCGTTGCGGCTCAGGAAATCGACATCCGGGAATTGTGCCTAGAACAGATGCGTGCTCTGGGCCATGCCCCCTTTGGCATCCCCTTGGCCGGAGAAAGCGTGGAGTCATTCAGCGATAAGCTGCGGCGTTTGCCGGCCAACCGGCGGTACGACCTCGTTTTCGAGAATGTCCAGGCCCGTGTGCGTACCTCGCTTTTGATGAATACCGGCTTTGTCATCGGTACGGGGGACATGTCCGAATTGGCCGTCGGGTGGTGCACCTACAACGCTGATCACATGAGCATGTACAACGTCAATGTCAGTGTGCCCAAAACACTGGTTCGCTTTCTGGTCCGCTGGGCTGCTGAGCACGAGTTTCAGGGCAACACCCGGAAAATCTTGCTGGATGTTGCGGATACTGTCATCACACCGGAGTTGCTACCACCCGATGCTTCCGGGAACATCGTGCAATTGACCGAAGAGGTGGTCGGGCCATACGAACTGATCGACTTTTTCCTGTACCATTTTCTGCGTTACGGTACCTCTCCGGAGAAAATCCTCTATTTGGCCCGCCAGGCTCGCTTTTCGCGCCTCTATTCCCCGGAGGAACTGAAGCACTGGTTGCGGACCTTCCTGAAACGCTTTTTCGCCCAGCAATACAAGCGGAGTTGCTTGCCGGACGGACCGAAGGTGGGGACGGTCAGCCTCTCTCCGCGTGGGGATTGGCGGATGCCCAGCGATGCCGCCGTCCAGGAATGGCTAGCCGCCACGGAGCCAACCTGACAGACTCCGCCACCCCAGCTTGCTTAACGTTAACGTACCACGATCACGCGGGAGAGGACTTGCAGGCCGTTGCCCAAGCGAGCCACGAGACGGTAGCGCCCCGGCTGGGACAGGCTCAGGTCGCCGAACGTCGCCAGGCCGCCAGCACTCGTCCGCTTCAGCAGCGTCCCGCTCAGTCCGCTGCCCGCTCGCAAGCTCAAACGGATCGCCACATTCGGCAGCCGTACCACATTCCCAAACTGATCCCGCAACTGCACCTGGACGCGGAAGCGTTGGCCCACGCTTACCGACGTCGGCGGCTGAATGCTGAATGCCAATTGACTGAGAGCATCGGGGTTGTTCGTCAGGCTGAACTGCACCCCGGTGAGCGAACCGGAGGTCACCTGAACCTGATAACTTCCGGCAATGGTGTTCGCGGTGGCTGTCACCTGGGCTTGGCCATTGGCGTCCGTGTTCACCGTGCTGCTGCTCAGCGTGGCACTGGCTCCGGAGCTGGGAGCGGCGAAGGTCACGGACACACCACTCTGTGACACCGCATTGCCATACTGATCCACCAACTGAACCACCAGGGGATTGGCAAAGGCGGTGTTGACCGTGGTGTTCTGATTGTTGCCGCTGACGATCTGCAACGCCGCCGGGGCATCGGGGTTGTTCGTCAGGCTGAACTGCACCCCGGTGAGCGAACCGGAGGTTACCTGAATCTGATAACTTCCGGCAATGGTGTTCGCGGTGGCTGTCACCTGGGCTTGGCCATTGGCATCTGTGTTCACCGTGCTGCTGCTCAGCGTGGCACTGGCTCCGGAGCTAGGAGCGGTGAAGGTCACGGACACACCACTCTGTGACACCGCATTGCCATACTGATCCACCAACTGAACCACGAGGGGGCTGCCGAAAGCGGTGTTGACCGTGGTGTTCTGATTGTTGCCGCTGACGATCTGCAACGCCGCCGGTGCATCAGGGTTGTTCGTCAGCGTGAAGCTGGCCGTCAAACTGTTCACGGAGGCAGTCACGGTGTAAGTGCCCGCGATCGTGTTCGCCACCGGTGTCACCTGAGCCAAACCGTTAGCATCTGTCGTCACCGTGATCGTGTGGCTGCTCCCAAACACCGCACTGGCCCCACTGCTGGGAGCGGTGAAGGCCACCGGAACCCCTTCCATCGGCTCACCAAACTGATCCAACACCCGAACCACCAAGGGACTGCTAAAGGCGGTGCCGACCGTTGTGCTCTGATTGTTGCCACTCGTGATGGTCAGCGTGGTCGCTATCGCCGTCCGGAACAGTTCGTGGCCATCGCTGGAACCGCGACTAGCCCTAAAAAACAATGTTCCATTCACATTCGCCAAATAGCGGGGATCCGAATTGGCGCCGGAGTTGATGTCCGCCACCACCACAGTCCCTACAGCCGTGCCGTCGCTCATCCACAACTCCCGGCCATAGGTGGGATGGATAGCCGAGAAAAACAACATCCCATTGACGTTTGTCAAGTATCGAACGTCGGCAGAGGCTGGGTTGATATCCGCCACCAGAACAGTCCCTTCCTCTGTGCCATTGCTCTTCCACAACTCGTCGCCATGTGTCCCGTCATTGGCCACGAAATACAGCGTGCCATTGATATTGGTCAAATACCGAGGAAGCGATTGGCCGGAGGGGTTGATGTCCCGAACTAGCACAGTGCCTTCTGTCGTACTGTCGCTCTTCCACAACTCAACGTTATTACCACTCCCATCATCAGCGGTGAAAAATAATGTCCCACCAACATTGATAAAATTCCCAAAATGGACATTTTCGGAGGTGGTAGCAGGATCCCACACCAGCACGGTGCCCTCAGCCGTCCCGTCACTCTTCCAAAGCGATCGGCCATAATCATCATGAGTCGCGGAGAAAAACAATGTCCCATTGACATTCGTCAAAAACTCAGGGAAGGAAGACCCTCCCCCCGGACGGATATCTGACACCATCCAGGTGCCTCCTTCTGTCCCGTCCGTCCTCCATAATTCATGACCCGACGCTGGACGGAAGGCCCTAAAATAGACTATCCCATTCACATCGGCAAACCACTGAGGTGAGGAACTGCCGCTTCCAAGAAATCCATCATTGATGTCCTTGACCAGAACCGTTCCTGCCACTGTCCCGTCGCTCTTCCACAACTCTTCTTCATGAGTTCCATCATGTGCACTGAAAAATAATGTTCCATTTGCAGTATCACTTGCGAAAAATAGATGTGCAGGGTAAGAGCTCTCAGGCCCCGATCTGATGTCGACCATCTGGAGATTGTTGCTGGCGGGATCATATATCCACAGTTCGTAGCCATTGTCCCCATCTGTTGCCCGGAAAACCAACTTCCCGTTCACATTGGTCAGTTCTCGCGGATAGGAGCTGCCGGGACCAGGGTTGATGTCTGCCACGCGATAGGTTCCCGCCGTTGTTCCGTCGGTGCGCCACAGTTCGAATCCTGTGTCATCAAGTGCCGAAAAGTAAACAATTCCGTTGACCTCTGTGAAGTCTTTGGGGAACGATGAGCTTGGTCCTGGCACAAGCTCCAGCATCTTCACACCGACGAACGACGGCGTAGTGCGATCCTCGAGCGTCTCCAACTGCAACAGCGCTCTCCGCTCACCCGCAGACTGTAAACTTCGCCGACCCGCGGACCACAAACTACGACCCATAAAACATCGGCGAACCCAAGAGCGAATGAGGTACTTCATAGCCACCTCCTACACTTACACAACAACTGACAAGCATGCTAACAAAGATGCGAAATCCTAGCACATACTTGAGCCTCAAGCAAGCAAAAATGAGATATACAGATAGCGAACAAATCACGCCTGGAAGAACTTGAATATAAACCGCCACGCCTCTTGAGGTTCGGAATATCCCAAATAGACCGCCGCCTCCGGCAGCCGCTTTTGGTCCTCTCTCCGTTCGGCTTGTCTCAATTCCGCCCGCAGTAAACACAGCCAACCTGATGGCACACTGCCACCACAGGCTCGCATCGCACTATCTCCTACTGCCGCTGAATGGCCAAGTAGGGTAGCTCCAACTCAGCTCGTATCGGCTGCAACGTAGGACAAACTTCTCTACTAACTTGTGGCACCGGGACGATGAAACCGGCACGTGGTGTTCGGGTTTTTTCCCCTGTTTACACCTCAGACTTGAGAAATGGCTCCTGCAACCGGTCCTTCGCCAAGCGCGCCGCTAATTCCACCGCGCGCATCAGACTGCTGACCTCCGCCATACCTTTCCAGGCAATGTCGAAGGCCGTGCCGTGATCGACTGAGGTTCGCACAATCGGCAGCCCCAGGGTAACATTCACCGCTTCCTCAAAAGCCAAGGCCTTGAGGGGGATCAACCCTTGATCGTGATACATGCAGATGTACGCATCTGTGCGTTGGCGAATGGAACGAATGAAAGCGGTGTCTGGGGACAGGGGACCTTCGACGAGATACCCTTCACGAGCGGCCTGAGATACCGCCGGAGCAATGAAGCGCTCCTCTTCCTGCTCTCCAAACAAGCCGTGTTCCCCCGCATGGGGATTGAGACCGCAGACGACGAGGCGGACTTCCCGCTGGCGGAGGCGTTGCATCGCACGGGCTGTCAGGCGGATCGTCTGGAGGATGGACTCCACACTGAGCAACCGAGGAACTTCGCCGTAGCCGACGTGACCTGTCACCAAGGAGCAGGTGATCGCCTCACTGGTCAGCATCATGCATGTGAAGGGGCTGCGGGTCATATCGGCGAGCAGTTCCGTGTGGCCAGGATAGGGGACACCGGCCTGATGCCACGCCTCTTTGTGAATGGGGCCGGTGCAGAGCGCTGCCACACGGCCTGCCAGGGCATCCTCGATCGCGTGACAGACATAGCGATACGAGGCCTCGCCGCAAGAGGCTGCGATGCGGCCCGGCGTCACGGCGGCGGCGTCCAAGCCCGGAATGTCACGGACCCACTCTGCCGCCGGTTCCGGCCAGCCGAGCTGCCGAGCGACCCGGCCTAAGAGAGCGCGATCCCCGTAGATGATCGGCTGGCAGATTTCGTGGACCTGGGGTAGTTGCAGCAGGCGCAAGCACAATTCTGGACCCACACCGGCGGGATCGCCCATCGTGACGGCTATCACGGGCCGCATACTTGGTTTCCTCCTCTCTCGCTCCCAGTGCGGGGCGAAATCGTTCGCTGATATTATCACACTTATTGCAGCTCATGCTAAAAGTCGGAAAGCAAGGTCCCCGGACCATAAACTTGTGTATGGGGTTCTCACCGCGGCCCGATCCGGAATTAAAACTCCAGGCCGTTTGGCATTTGATACGTTAGACTGTAGGATGATGGCTGAACCCGCCTGTGTGAGGGCAACCCGGCGGTTGCTGCTGGAGTGTCCCCCCTGCTCGATGTTCCCTATCTTTTCGGAGTGAATGGCTGCCATGAGAAGCGTAGGGTTTTTGTTGGGTCTGGGAATCGTTGCGGTTGGTTTGGCTAGCTTGTCTTCCGCGGCGGATTGGGACCGCTTCCGTGGCCCCAACGGTTCCGGCATCGCTGACGGGCCTTTACCTCCGATTGACCCCGCCAAACCTCTTTGGAAGACAGCAATACCCGGAAAAGGGAATGGTTCGCCGATTGTGGTGTCGGGCAGGGTGTATCTACAAAGCGCTTCCGCCGACGGAAACAATCGTTTTTTGATCTGCTTGGATGCTGCCAGCGGCAAGGTGCTATGGACGAAAACCCATCGCGGGAGTGCTGCGAAGACCCATGTCAAGAATTCTCTGGCCTCCAGCACTCCGGCAAGTGATGGTCAGCACATTTATTGTGTCTGGTGGGACGGTTCCGGCGTCGCCATCCACGCTTACGATTTGGAAGGCCGGGAGTTGTGGCATACTTCCTTGGGCGGTTTTGTGAGCCAGCATGGGCCGGGATTTTCCCCCATCGTGCATCGGGGCATGGTCTACGCTAATGTGGATGACGACGAGCATGCGGAGCTAATCGCCCTCGATGCGGCGACGGGAGAGCGGAAATGGATAGCACCCCGGAAAAAGGAACGAGCATGTTATTCCACGCCGTTCATCCTGCGCCGCCCCGGCCATGATGAAGAACTTGTCGTCGGCACGACTCATCAGATCACCGCTTACGACCCCGCCAGTGGTCAGGTGAAGTGGGACTACACCCTCACCTGGCCGAAAGGGCAGATGCCCTTGCGCGTCATTGGCCACCCGGTTTATGTTGCGGATCGCTTGATCATGGCTTGCGGTGATGGCAGCGGCGCCCGCTACATGATTGCCCTAGACTTGAGCGGCCAAACCCCACGTAAAGCCTGGGAATTGCAGCGCGGCCCCCTCCCCTACGTCCCATGCATGCTCACGCGGGACCGTTTGCTCTTTTGGATCGGTGACCACCGCGGCTCCCACGCCACCTGTGCCGATCCGCAAACGGGCAAAATCCTCTTCAGCGAGCAGGTCATGATCAAGGAATCTTCCGCCTCGCCGATCTTGATGGGGGATTGCATTCTGGCCATTGCCGATACCGGTGAGTTCGTCGTCTTCAAGGCCCAGCGGGAATACGAGGAGCTGTCGAAAGGTCATCTGGGACAGAAAGTGATTGCGACTCCTGCCGCCGCTGATGGACGGCTCTATATTCGAGGCGAGACTCACCTGTTTTGTTTCGGAAAGAACGGGGCGCCTTGACCCGCCACGGGGTTGATCCTGGCTTGTCTCTCCTCCTCCCGTCTAAGCATCCGTTGGGGAATAAGGGTGGCTTTTACGTGCCCCCTTGCAACCCCACCGGCGGATAGAATGGGAATATGAACGCGATCCTGCTCACCGGGGCGGCCTTGGTGGGGCTGCCCATCCTCGTACATCTGCTCCTGCGGCAGGAGCCGAAACGCCTGCGCTTCCCCGCCTACCACTTCCTCACCCAGAAACTGCGGACCAATCAGCGGAAGCTGCGCCTGCGGCATCTGCTGTTACTGCTGTTGCGTATGGGGCTGATTGCCCTCTTTTGCCTGGCCTTGTACCAACCGGTGTTGTACAGCGAACGCATCCACTTCTTCGGCGAGCAACCGGTCGCCGCGGTTCTCATTCTCGACACCAGTCCGAGCATGGGCCTGCTCCATGAAGACAAGACGCGCCTGGAGGAGGCCCGCCGCCGCGCTCTGGAGTTCCTCGACGAACTGCCGGCACGCTCCGCCGTGGCCATTCTGACCACTGACGATCCCCACGGCCGTTGGACCGACATCAGCGAAGCACGTTCTCTGGTGCAAGGACTGGATCAGCCAGCCGCTGCCAGCGGTTCCGTCAGCGCCGCTTTAGCCAGTGCTTACCAACTGCTCGCCAAAGTCGAACCGCCGGAGGGGGACGATCCGACTGCCTGGAGCCGATTGATTGTGCTTTACACGGACTGCACAGCAGGTTCCTGGGACCCGGAGCGCACCGAAGACTTGGTTCGTTTGCGCGATTCGCTGGCGGACCCCAAACCGGTCCACACCGTCATTGATGTCGGCGTACCTCAGCCCATCAATTTTGCCCTCACTTCAGCCCAGATGAAACCTCAGATCATTGCTGCCAATCAACCGGCGGTCATCACTTTGACCGTGACAGCAGCCGGTCCTGCCGGAGAGGACGCACCGGAAATCGTCGTCAACGCCGAGCTGGATCAGGGACAACAAGTCCAAAAGAAAACCCTGCGCGTGCCGTATGGTCAATCCCGCCCCTTGCGCATCGAGTTCCAAAATCTCACTCCCGGCCCACACACCGCTACCTTCCGGATCGAAAACACCGACCGCCTTTTGGCCGACAACAGCCGCTATCTGACGTTCCAGGTGGGAGCCGCCCGTAATATCCTTACGATCGCCGACCGTCCAGAGGATGCGCTGTTCTGGCAAGCGGCTCATGCCGCCAAGGGAGAGTTCGACTGCTTGGTTGTCACACCGGAGCAGGTCCGGCGGAACGCAGAGGGACGAGTCCTTGTCGAATATCCCGACCCCAGCCATCCCAAGGCTCAAGTGCAGGAGGAGTTGAGCCGCTTTGATCTGATCACGCTGCTGAACGTGCGCCATCCACGGCTGTCCAGCGGAGGGGCGTCACTGTGGGAGAAACTACGCCCTTACGTGCAAGCGGGGGGGAAACTATTGATCATCCCCGGACCGGAGTTGGAAGCGGAAGAATACAACAGCGCTGTGGACCTGCTGCCGGCTCAGATCGGGAAGGTGATCGATACCCGCCAATTGGATCCCCCGCCGCCCCCCCAGACAGCGCCCGGCTGGCCGGAACCCCGCGATGGTACCAACGGCGTCACCTGGCGCCTCGATGACCGCACCTTACAGCACCCCCTGTTGAAAGACTTGCAACTCTGGCGGCAAAAGGGCAACGTCACGGAAGTGGTCAATCCCCGGCGTACCTGGAAGTTTTACTCTGTGACTCCTGTGCCGGAGGCCGCCGTCATCGTCCGTTATAACGACCATACGGATGCGAATCAGCAGCGGCCCGCCCTCGTGGAACGAGGCATAGCCGACCCCAAGGAGGAAGGCAAAATCAAGGGGCGCGTCCTCTTGCTCACCACCCGTCTGGACGTGCCCAGCAGCGAGCATCCCCCTTGGAACGATTACTGGGAGACCGAAGGCTCTAAGTGGTACGTCGTCTTCCCTTACTGGCTGGCCCGGTATTTGGCGGGGGACATCGCCGATGCCAACTTCAACTATACCTGTGGGGATGTCGTCCTCCTACCGCTGCCGAAAACTGCCATCCCCCGCGGTAGTAAGGCTATACTGCAAGGGCCGGGTGTGGTGGGAAGCGATCAGCTCTTGGAGCTGGGCGAACAGCAAACGGAATTGCGCTTGGGACCGCCGCGCGTTGCTCAGCCCGGCCACTACACGGTCAGTTTGGAAAGCCTCGGCTGGCGCGAAGCGTTCAGTCTCAACCTTCCTTCTCAGGAATCGCTCTTGGAGCGCCTCTCACCTCAGCTTTACGAGCCTCTCACGGGACCCAACAGCGTCGTCACTCTGGACAAAAACCGCTCCCTTCGAGAGATGATCGAGCGCACCTTCGGCGGTCCGATTGAGCTATTTCCCGTGTTACTTGTGATTCTGTTTGCCGTCTACGCCACGGAAGCCATCTTGGCTAACCGCTTCTACGCTTTCCGCCGCCGCTGATCAATTGCGGTCATCTGGGGCGGGGAATGCTCTCTCTTGACTGAGGGATGAAGAAAGCGACTCTTCCCTCAGGCTTTCGCAGCGTCTCTGCGTGTAGCTCTACCTGCGGAGGGTTTTGAATAATCCGGGGGCATTCGCCGTCCAAAAGGTAGAAGCGGAAGGGTTCCGCTTCGGGATTCGAGGGTTTTCTCGAGGAGAGTGGCGATGCGTCTGTTCTACACCCTGACGGCAGCTCTGCTGGTGGCAGGCGTCTCCGGTGTTCAAGCGGAGGAGATCAAATCGGGGCCGACGGACAAAATTGGCGGAGCATTTTTCGTCAAGGCGATCACGGGTGAAAAGAAAGGCGAATCCCTGTGCTATGTTTGCAAGTTCAACGGGGAAGCCCGGCCGGCGGTGGTGCTGATCTTCACTCAGAAAGCAGATGACCACCTGGCAGAGCTGGTCAAGGCAGTGGACGCCGTGCAGAAGAACAACAGCAAGCTCGGCACCGTCGTGGTGGGCATCCGGGGCGTGGAAGCCTCCGACTTCGAGAAATTGCAGGCGACGCACAAGCTGACCACCGCCCTGACCATCGCCGAGGACAAAGAGGGACCGAGCCGGTACAAGCTCAACCCCGAAGCGGCGGTAACGGTGCTCGTGTACAAGCAGGGTGGCACGATTGTCAAGAACTTCGCCTTCAAGGACACTAAGAGCGCCGCGGAGAAGGCGAAGGACATCGCGGCGGCAGCGGAGGAAGCGCTCAAATAACCTGTCCATCTCTGCACGTTACGCATCGACCAACTTTGCCATGGTTTTTCGCACCGGGGAGGCATGCTCTCGTTCCCAAGTGAGCAGGTCTCTTCGGTGCTTTTTTGAGCGTGTTCGCATGGGGAATGTTGGGGTACAAGCAAGGGTCACGGCGATGAGACTGAGGCGGGCATAGCGACGGTGCGGGCGGCAGGGCGCATAATAAATCCCCAGAGGTGGGCCAGGCGAAAAGGTCAGTGGAAGGTTTGTCCGGAGAAACACCATGAGACGCGGCCTGGGTCGTTGGCTGTACCTTGGGGTTTTTCTAGTTTGCGGCTTGATACAGGGACCTGAATCCTCGTCGGCCTCGCAAACGGCATCTCCGTCGGTTCAGCCGCGGCCGATCCAAGAGGACCCGGAGGTCAAGATCGATTACGACATCGTCTATGTCCGCACGCCACGCAAGGGGGATCGTGTTGGCACGAACTGGGCGGAGATTTCCAATCCGCACTTTATGGATCCCGGCGGGGACTTGGTCCTACTTCATCCGGATGGTACGGAAGAGGTGCTGGTCCGCGGGGGTCATGGTTCTGTGACGGACCCAATGGTTTCCTTCGATGGGGAATGGGTTTATTACAGTCTCTTTCATGATCTGCGGGATGCCAGTCCATCGTGTGCCAGTGCCAGCGGAGCGGATATTTACAAGATTCACCTCAAGACGCGCCAGATCGTGCGCCTGACGCGTCAGGAGTTTGCTCCCAACACCGGGGCGGCGAAATGGTCCGATGATTTTCGCACTCCCCAGGACGGCAAAAATTGGCTTCCCTATGGGGTGTTGAATCTCGGTCCCTGCCCCCTTCCTGGCGGTAAGGTGGTGTTTACGAGCAATCGCCATGCCTTTCGGCCTCCCAAACGGCTGCCGCACACCTTGCAGCTTTTCATCATGGATGATGATGGCTCCAATGTGGAATGCATTGGGCATCTCAATTTGGGTTGCGCCTTGCATCCGGTAGTGCTGCGCGATGGCCGGATTATGTTCTCGACCCTGGAATCCCAAGGTTTACGGGCCTCCACTTTGTGGGGACTGTGGGTGATCCATCCCGACGGCACCAACTGGGGACCGTTGGCCAGTGCATTCCTGCCGGGTGCCAGCCCGACGGCGTGGCATTTTCAAACTCAGATTTCGGATGGCTCGATCGTCGCGGAGGAGTATTACAATCAGACGAGCAGCGGATTTGGGAGCTTTGTCAAGTTCCCGGTGGAGTTGCCAGCCGGTACCCCTCCATTCGGTCCGGCTTGGACCGAAGACCCTCGGAATCCTCCCTTGGTTCACGGGCATAAGGACAATGGCCAGCCGCGCATTCGCCGCTTGCCGTTCAGTCCCTTCGGGATCGAGTCGCTGACTCGCTTTGCGCGGGCCGATGAGGGGCCAGCCGATTTTGCCACGCCGGGCCGTCGGACAGGACCACGTTTGGGGAAAGTTACCCACCCCGCGGCAGCTCCTGACAATCACCTGCTGTGCGTTTGGTCGCCTGGTCCGGTCAACGGCGGTTACACCGTGCATGTTCCCGCCCCGGATGGCGGCATCTATCTCCTCAAGAAGTCTCAACCGGTGGACTCTCCCGGCCAACTCCTGTTGATCAAGAACGATCCGAATTACAATGAGCAGTGGCCGAGAGCGGTCGTGCCGTACAAACGTATCTACGGGGTCGATGAGCCGAAACGCTTGCTCCCTTTGGCCAATGACGGCTCCCGGTCACCGCATCTGCCCGCCGGTACACCCTTCGGTCTCGTCGGTACCTCCAGCTTATACAAGCGGGAAAGTTACCCGAATGGCCGCGTGCCTCCCGGTCAGGTGACGGCCAGTTTCGCCGGTGGCTCCGACCCCACGGGTTATCAGGACCTCGACCCCTTCAATCTTCTGAGCGATGAACCGCTCTCCTGGAACTGGTTCAATCAAGGGGCAGATGCCGGACGGTATCGCAATGCAGACATTCACGCCATTCGTATCCTGGTCATGGAACCGACCACGGATCGCGCCAAAGGCCCCAAGAGCGGGCGGACGTTCCGCAGTCATGCCAACGAACGGCTCCGCATCCTTGGCGAAATTCCGGTGCGCAAAATCGGCCGCGGCCCCAATGGCCAAGAGCCTCTCGATCCTGATGGCCATCCCGACACGAGCTTTCTGGCTCGTATTCCCGCCGATGTGGCTTTCACCTTCCAGACCCTGGACCGCCGCGGTATGGTCCTCAACATGGCCCAGACCTGGCATCAGGTGCGTCCGGGAGAAGTCCGTCATGACTGCGGCGGCTGCCACGCCCACAGCCAGAAACCTACGGACTTTGCCCGTACCTACGCCGCTCGACCTGATTACCAGGTCTTTGACTTGACCCGGCAAACACCCCTCCTGACCACCAAAGTCCACGATCAGAGCGGGCAGCGCTGGGATGCTGCGGACAGCACCGGCTTGCGTTTCGCTCCCCGCGTCCACAACGTCGAGTTCTGGCGGGATGTCAAGCCGATCCTCGAACGCAGTTGCGTCCCCTGCCACAGCGGGCCGAAACCAGCGGCGGAACTCGACTTGGGAGACTTCCGCACCGTCCGCCTGCCTGATGCTGACGATGTTCCCGGCACCTATTACCGCTTGGCGATGGATCACGCCGGTCGCTTCGGGTACAAACCCCTCGCCGGAGCTTGGCGCGCTCCGAATGCTTCCCGTTACATCCGCATGTTCCAATCACGCCGCAGCCTGCTCATTTGGAAAATCTACGGCGAACGCCTCGACGGCTGGAGCAACGATGATTTTCCCACAGAAACCAAGCCCGGCGACCCTAGCACCCTCCAACTCAAAGGCCAGCCTGTCCCCAATACTGCAGCCAACCGTGCTCGTGCTGATCTCGATTTCACCGGTAGCATCATGCCGCCACCGGAGGCTGTCCGCAGCGGCAAAGCGGCGCCCTTGTCCGACGAGGATAAACTGACCCTTGTCCGCTGGATTGACTTGGGATGCCCCATCGATCTCGATTACGATCCTCAACGTCCCCAAGACCCCGGTTATGGCTGGATGCTTGACGATCAGCGTCCCACGCTCACCCTGAGCATCCCCAAAGCCGGGGACAACCCGCCGCTGGCACGCATCCTCGTCGGTATGCACGACTACGGCAGCGGCTTGGACCTGGACAGCTTCTCCGTCATCGCTGACTTCCCGCTCCAGGGGCAGCCACCTGGCCAGAATCTCGCCCCCCTGTTCCGCGCCCGCGGTGATGGTGTCTATGAACTGACGCTCAATCCGCCCGTGACCGTACCGCGAGGGCGGATCATCGTCGCGGTCAAAGATAAACAGGGGAATATCAGTCGCATCGAGCGGGTGTTTTCCGCCAGGTAAACCAGCGCAACCCCTGCTTGAGTCGGCCCCCTTGTTGATCGAGGCTGCTCTATTCCTGCCATCTCACCGGCCAAGGGGTACCACCAATCCATGCCGCATAGCGGCGAAGGAGGGGGTACTGTCCCTCTCCCCCTGGCCGGAGACGGGCGTTGCTCTGCGTACCGAAACGGGTCAATCCGGAATGGTAGGCTGAAAAGCTAGGTTTTTGACGAGAAAGGCCCACTGGTCGGCGATTTCTTCGATGATTTTGCTTGTGGGTTTACCTGCCCCGTGGCCTGCTTTCGTCTCGATGCGAATGAGGACAGGGGCAGGGCCGGTTTGCATCGCTTGCAGAGCTGCCGCGAATTTGAAGCTGTGGCCGGGCACCACGCGATCATCTGTATCTGCCGTGGTCACCAACGTCGCCGGATAGCGGCGCGGGCCATTCCGCAGCAAGGCGTGATAGGGACTGTAGCGGTACAGCTCACGGAACTCTTGAGGATTTTCCGAGGAGCCGTAGTCATCTACCCAATAGCGCCCCGCGGTGAACTTGTGAAAGCGGAGCATGTCCATGACGCCGACCGCAGGCAAACAGGCGCCGAAGAGGTCCGGCCGCTGCGTCATGCACGCTCCGACCAGCAGTCCGCCGTTGCTTCCCCCCTGAATGGCGAGCTTCTCCGGGCGGGTGTACTTCTCCCGGATCAAGTATTCCGCCGCTGCAATGAAGTCATCAAAGACATTCTGCTTCTGCAACCGAGTGCCCGCGCGATGCCAGGCCTCGCCGTATTCCCCTCCGCCGCGGATGTTGGCGACAGCGAACACTCCGCCCATTTCCATCCATTGCAAACGACTTACAGAAAATGCTGGTGTCAGCGGTATGTTGAATCCGCCATAACCATACAGCAAGGTTGGGTTATTGCCATCGAGTTTGATCCCCTTCTTATGGGATATAAACATAGGCACACGCGTACCATCTTTGCTGGTGTAGAAAACTTGCTTGACCTCATAATCATCTGGATTGAACTTAACCTTAGCACGCCAATACAATCGGCTTTCACCCGTCAAGATGTTATAGGAGTATATACTCGGCGGTGTGGCAAAACTGGAAAAGGTATAGAAGGTGATCGTATCACTTCGCTTGCCGGAAAAGCCGCTCGCCGTGCCGATCCCCGGTAAATCCACCTCACGAATGAAGCGGCCCTCCAAGTCATGAATCTTGACCTGAGTGCGTGCATCCTTCAGGTAGATACATATGAAGACATTGCCGACGAGATTGACATCCGTCAATGTGTCGGCTGTTTCGGGAATGAGTGTCTTCCAGTCCTTCTTTTCCGGCTTGCGAGTATCAATGGCAATCACTTGGTATTTTTGTGCATTGTAATCCGTCAAGAAATAGAAAACTGGGCCATCGTTACCAATGAAGAAGTATTTATTGTCATGGTTGTCGATCAATTCGATAGGCAAACCGTAAGGTTCCTGCAAATCCTTGTAGACGATGCGCACTTTGCGGCTGGTGGTGCCATCGTTGACGGAAATGATCAGGTAGCGGCCATCCTCGGTCACGGTGGCATTGATCCCCCAGCGGGGTTGGTCCGGCCGGTGGTAAACGAGAACATCCTCGCTTTGCGGAGTTCCCAAACGGTGATAGTAGAGCTTCATGTTCAGGTTCAGGCCCTGGAAGGCGGCGCCCGGCGGAGGTTCCGGAAAACGGCTATAGAAGAAGCCTTTACCGTCCGCGGTCCAGCTTGCCCCGCTGAACTTGATCCACTTCAGCTCATCGGGGAACATCTTCCCGCTATCGACATCGAGCACTTTCCAGGTTGTCCAATCGCTGCCCGCTTCAGCGACTCCATAGGCGAGGTAACGGCCATCGTCGCTCAAAGCGGTGCCGGAAATCGCCACGGTGCCGTCTTTACTCCAGGTGTTGGGGTCGAGCAACAGGCGGGCTGGCCCATCTAACTGCTCGCGGACGTAAAGCACGCTTTGGTTTTGCAAGCCATCGTTACGGGTGAAGAAGTAGCGCCCGCCGACTTTGACCGGGGCGGACATCTTCTCGTAGTTCCACAAGTCGGTGAGGCGGCGGCGGATCGCTTCCCGCTGGGGAATGCTTTCCAGGTAGGCGAAGGTGACCTTGTTCTGTGCTTCCACCCAAGCGGCCACGTCCTTCGACTGCCGGACATCGTCTTCCAGCCAGCGATACGGGTCCGCCACCGAGACGCCGTGATAATCCTCGACCACCTCCACTTTCCGGGTTTCAGGATACCGAAGGACTGCTTCCCGTTGTCCCCACGCTTCCATCGGCACGAACCCTCCGAGTAGGAACACTCCCAGCGCGCTCAGTTTCCAGGATGGTGTTCGAGGCATGGTCCGTCCCTTCGCAGGTGGTGGAAATTGTCTCGATCCGATTCTCGGGCATTTGACTCCTGACACCAGATGGTCACAAGAGGTCGGGCGTGGTGCAGGTCCGGGAAAAGCCAATCAGGGTTATGGTCCGAAAGAGCTTCCAGGCTATGCCAGCCGGTGGCCACAGCGACCGCTTGCGCACCGATGGCCCGGGCACTGCGAATATCCAGGGGGGTATCCCCTACCACCCAGATGTTTCGCGGCGAACCTGGAGGCGCTCCCGCTGTCACTCCCAGATTTTGCAAAGCGGCGCGGGCCACGTCATCGCGATCTTCGTGATCGTCGCCAAAACCGCCGCCAGCGAAATAGTCCCACAGTCCGAAATGCTGGAGTTTCCGCTGCGCTCCCTGACGGATGTTGCCCGTGAGCAAGCCCAGAAGCACTCCCGGTGTTGCAGATAATTGTTGGAGGACCTCCGGAACAGCAGGGCAGACCGTGCCGCCTCGTTGCCGTAACATCTCCGGCAAAAGGTGAAGGTAAGCCTCCTGGAGCCGGCGGATGTTCTCTTCCTGCGGATAAATCCCATGCAGCGCTAGCAAGTCCCGCGCGATGGCCCGATCCGTCCGCCCCGCGTAGGGAACGCCGTCTTTCACCTCGCGGAGTCCGAAGACCGAACGCAGGGCTTCCTCCATCGCGGCTTTGCCCGCTCCTCCCGTGCGTACCAACGTGCCATCAATGTCGAAAAGAACCACGTGCATATGGAAAAGTATATGGAAGCGAGGAAAAACAGCGTCCTTTTACGACGTCGTTCCCTTTTCCCGCCGCATTCCCTCCAGGAATCTAGCAACAGAATCCTAGATGACGCGGGCAATCCAGCTATTCCGGCAGCCGGTGAATGGCAGCGGTCAAGGTCGGCAAATGGCCTCGGCGCGGTGAATTGAGGCCGCAGAAGGCAGCGAGCGGCATCGGCATAAAAAACAGGGGCGGCATAACACCCCTGCCCCGGTTTTTTGCGCCGCGATCTACGCTGTTGCGGAACCTGCGGTCACGACGATTTCTTGGGCGGGACCAATTCCACGATTTCGACCTCGCGAATCCAGAGAGTGTTCCCTTCCCCAACGGTGGTGTTGTCGATCACCATCCGGACGTGAACGTTATCGCTGGCCGGTGGCCGCTGGAAGATGAGGGTGGCTGTCCGCCATCGATTTTGGCTGTCATCCAAGCGGACAGAGGCAATCCCTTTGTAGCCAGGAACCAAGTGGACAATGGCTTGCCCTCGACCGTCATTGTGGGTCAGGTAGGCGACCTTCACCTTGTAGTATTTGCCGGGTTCGAGAGGGAGTTTCATGCGGCTTTCTAAGTCGAAGTAGAACTGAGCGGAGATGGTATCATTCAGTCCCGTCAGTCCCAAGGCGGGGACATCATCGACCAGAGCGCGTCGGAACTCGCCAATGGAGCCGTCTTTCCAGCACTGGCAGCCGATGCCATCCGGCAACTGCTCGGTCTCGCCGTTGATCCGCTGGAATTTTTCTTTGACGACGCGGAAGGGGGGGATAGCGGCCACGTCGAGGCGGTACACACGCGGTCCTTCGGGCCAGCGGCTGGGATCATCTTGAGAGCTAGCTGCTGAGGTGGACGGTGGAGGATTACGGAACCCTGTGGGCGCGGTTCCTCGTCCCGCATCCGTGATCGTGACCGAACGGACGAAAAGGATATTGCCGCGACCGGGCGTACTGGCATCGACCAGACAGCGCAACGGCAACTCGCCGCGGGTGGCCACCAGATCCACGGTATTCCAGCGGTCATTCGAGTTGGGCAGATCGGTGCGGAAGGGGACCTTCCAATCCTCGTAGTTTTGGAAGTAGATGTGCCCTTTGGCAGAACCAGCCGTGCGGTATTCCACGCGCAGTCGGACCCTTTGGCCAGGGGTCAATTTCACCCCGACCGCCTTTTCTAGCTCGATGCCGATTTGTGCGGAGAGCACTTCGTTGACATTGACGATCCCGATCGCCTTGCTTCCCGCCACGGTGGTACAAGTCCATTCACTAACGGTTTCGGGCTTCCAGCCGCCGAAGTACACCCCCGCAATGGCTGGGTCTTCGTCGCCGCTGGTGATCGATCGCCCCTGCTTGACGTTTTTGAATTCCGGCAGGTCAGCCGCCCGGAGCTGGAAGAGGATCGGTTCTGTGACCGTGGCGGAGGGCAACTCCGTCACCTTGAGGTCCCGAATTTGGACGTAGGCTTGAGGGTTGTCGTCGTTGTTGTGGAATTCAAAGAAGCCGCCGGTGGCACCTCGGAGGTCCGCGATGATGCTCTCCCGCCTCCAGCTTCCCTGCGTCGGTTGGGGGCGGTAAACATCCCAAGCAGGCCGGCTATCGTTGGACTTGAAGCGAATGTTGAATTGCTGGGGCTGAGTAGTGCAGCGGTATTCCAGCTCCAGGCGGCACACACCGGTGGGGCACTCAAATTCGGGCGTGAAGAGCATGGCTGAACCGCGTCCCTTGAGGTTGCGGATGCTGAGCGCGGGCCGTCCTTGATCTTCGGCCAGTGTGAACTCCATCTCGGTTTCCACACGCCAAGGCCGGGCGCGCCAGCCAGACGGAGCTTCTCCTTCCCGGGAGATTTCCCGATAGTGCCGCTGATTCGTGTTGGGGTCTTGTCGCAGGCCGCAGATAATTCGGAAGGGGCGCTGCTGCCGCAAATCCATGAGGAAGAGGGTGCGTTCTTCCCGCGGCTGTGGAGGAGGTTCCAGCTCCACAATCCGCACCGCGGCGATGGCTACAGGAACAAGCGCGTTCCCCGCTGCTTCGATGGCACAACGCAAAGGTTCTGCTTGACGCGTGAAAGGCAGCTCGGCGGTCATCCATTGCGTGCCCGTGGCAGGAAAGATCCGAAAGCCGGCACTGCGATAGTCCTTGATCGTATGCACTGATGCGGCAATCTGTCCGGGGGTGCGGTAGTCGATCCGCAAGGCATATTTGCCGGAAGGGACGAGTTGCAATCCGAGTCCCCCCTGTCCCGCGTCTCGTTCCAGCTCGAAGGCGATTTGCGCTCCTGGGGCCGTGCTGTGGCGGAGGATGGTCAAACAATCTCTACCAGCAACCGTATCGCGTTTGAACTCTGCGTCGGTCTCCGGTTTGAGAGCGTAAACGGCGATGCCGGCGGGCCAGCGAGGGCGTTGCCCTTCGATGATCTGTCCCCCGCGTAGTCGTACCCGGAAAGGAGCTGTGTCTGCTGCTTTCCACTCGTAGATGACGCGACCCTTATTCAGGGGCGGTTGAGATGGCGGATTTTCACGCTTCGGAGGAGATGGGGGATCTTGGCTTGGCGGTTCTGGGCCTGGCGGTGGGGTCACGGGCGTACTCGCCACTGGCTCGCGGCTGTCAGTCAGTTGCCAGGCGGCAATGGCCCCCACGGCCAGAAGCATCACCATTCCCAGGGTGCCGAGGAGTATCCCGCGCCGTTGTCCGTGCCAGAGCCGCTGCCATGTACTCATTTTCTGGGAGGAGGGTGCCGCCTCGACCGCTGAACCACGATTCAAGCCGGACTTGCTCGCCAAAGCGGAAATGAGGGAAGAAGCACTGGCTTTGCGCCCCGATAGCGGCACGGTTTGTTGCAAGGCGGAGTTGCCGACACGCGGCGTTTCCACTCCGGCCAAACGCGTCTGGCTCAACTCCCCGAGGCGGACCGAGCTGCCACTGAGGTTTCCCCCGGCGAGATTGACCGCGACTTCTGGCTCCTGGCCGATCTTGGTATGGGAAATGCCCGCCAGCACGCGCGTGCTTCCCGCTGTCCACGGTGCTAACGCGGCGATGACCTCGGCGGCCGTCTGATAGCGATCTTCCGGCCGCTTGGCCAGCATCCGTGCCACCACGTCGCATAATTCCTTCGGAATTCGGCTGTCCAAACTGCTGAGCCGCGGCGCACTGCGGAGTTGATGTTGCAGCAACTTTTGGGTGGTGTTCCCCTCGAATGGCGGCTTGCCAATGATTAGGGCGAACAAAGTCGCGCCCAGGGAGTAGATGTCGGCTCGCCCGTCGATGTTCGGCTGATTGAGGGCCTGCTCCGGCGCTATGAAGTCCGCGGTTCCGACCACCGCGCCTTTGTCTAAGCGTTCGGTCAAATTGTCGGCAGTGTTGTGAGAACGGGCTAGCCCCATATCCAGGATTTTCACCACTCCTTGTTTGTCCCGCATAAGATTGCCGGGCTTGATGTCCCGGTGGATGAAGCCGCGCTCATGGGCGTGTTGCAAGCCAGCAGCCGCCTGAGCGATGTACTCCACCGCCACCTCGTAGGGTAACGCCCCATCCCGTTCCAATACTTGTTGGAGCGTCTCTCCGTCCACATACTCCATGATCAGATAAGGCACGTTGTTATGCCGGGCCACGTCGAAAATGCGGACGATGTTGGGATGGTCCAAAGCGGCAGCCGCCCGCGCTTCCCGGATGAACCGCTCCAAGGCTAAACGCTGATCCTCCCCTTGCGCCGGCACCAGCACCTTGATCGCCACCTTGCGGTGCAGTTCCACATGCTCGGCTAGGTACACCGCGCCCATGCCACCCCGGCCGATGATGTCCTGCACCATATATTGGTTGATGCGGAATCCCTTGTAGCGCCCCGCCAAGAGTTGCCGGGCTTGGAAGGGCGTCAAAATGCCGCGCTGCACCAGGGCATCCGCGACCGCTTGCGGTTCCTCCGGGAAGTCTCTCAGCTTCAAGTGTCCTAACTGCTCTTCGGTCAGGATGCCGCTTTTACGTAATAAGTCCCAGAACTCCGACACAGATGTGGGAGACACAGGCATGGCGACACTCACTTCTCACAAATGTTGAGGACAGATAGCAACTATCAACAATAACTGCTCCATGTCGAGCATAGTGCGCAAAACTTGGCTTCGAGAAAAAACCGCTGTAAATCCGAGGACCTGGCACCGCCGACGCTCTCTTCCTGTTGTCCTGAACCGAATTTTTCACTCGAATCCAAAACGGAGCCATAAGAGTTTGCTAAGAGTGCGAAAGAGGGGAAAAGTATACGCACCTCAGCTCGGTCTAAACTCAGAAAGGAAATCTCATAAGCATCGGTGCTCCTAATACTCGCCGTAGCGGGCAGTCTTGTGTCCGCAAGATGACAGGACAGGGGAATATCACTCTTCCTCAGCGAAATGTCCCGCACTCAGAAGAAGAAAAGGCGGACGAATTGGAAGAAGATCACGATACCGAGGACGTCCGAGAGGGTGGCGATCAGAGGGGCGGACATCAGGGCCGGGTCCATTCCCACGGATTTGATCAGCACCGGCAGCATGGCACCGACGAGCGCGCCAGTCATGCAGATGCCCATCACGGCTCCTGTCACCACGCCGACCAGGTGCCAGAAATTTTCCGCCGGGACTTTTTCCAGGATCGCGTTAGGCGTGGCGAAATAGGTGCGCGCGATAGCCAGAAGGCCGAGGAAGGCCGCCAGGGCCGCTGCCATGACGATCTCCCGCCGCAGGACGCGTAGCCAATCCCGCGTCCGCACTTGCCGCAAGGCCAACGCACGGATGACCAGCGTGGCCGCCTGAGAACCGGCGTTCCCTCCGACCGACAAGCACAGCGGGACGAAGACCATCACGAAGGCTACCGTTTCCAGCAGCGTTTCAAAGTGGGCCATCGCCTCAATGGTGAACATTTGGAGGATGAAGAGCACGGCCAGCCACTTGGCCCGGTTCTTCCACACATGCGTGAAGCGGGCTTCCAGATATCCTTCTTCGATTGGCACGACACCGGCTTGTTTTTGCAAGTCTTCTGTCGCTTCACGGGTGACCACGTCGAGGATGTCGTCATGGGTGACGATGCCGAGCATGCCGAATTTGTCATCCACAACCGGCATGGCCAGGAAGTCGTAGCGGGCGAAGGTCTCAGCGGCGCTTTCCACGTCGGTGTCGTGGCGGAGGGTGACCACCTCGGTTTCCATCAGATCGCGGACCAGTTCCTGACGGGGCGCAAGGATCAGGTCCCGCAGTGACAGAACGCCCAAAAGGCGGCGCGGGGAAAGGCTGCCGTCCGCGCGACGGACCGGTTCATCCAATACATAGATGTAGTAGATGGTCTCCTTATCCGGCGCTTGCGCGCGCAACAGATCGATTGCTTCGGCAGCCGTCACATGTGCGGGCACCCAAGCATAGTCAGTGGTCATCAAGGCGCCCACCGTGTTGTCGGCATAGGGAAAGAGGGAGGCAATATCCCGCCGCTCCGCTTCGTCGATCAGCCGCAGGAGGGCTTCGCGGACTTCCGGCGTCAGTCGTTGCAGCAAGTCCACCCGGTCGTCGTGGGACATGCGGGCGATCAGCTCCGCCAGTTGCGGGCGGACCTTCCGAGCCATCTCCACTTGCAAATGGGGAGGCAGATACTCGAAGATAGCCGCTTGCTTGCGCAGGTCCGCATGACTGAGAATCTCCCAAATCTGCTCCGGGGTGAACTCCCCTTCCAGAGCTTCCGCTACTGTCGCTGGGTGCAAAGACTCGCAAAACGCCTTGAGACCCAAAGCATTCTGCTCTTGCAACATGTGTTTGACTTCCGGGCTAAACAGAGGATGGGACATGATCGCTCTCCGTTGACGCAGTCGAGGTCCAGTGGAACTGCGAAACCCTGCGGGTGCAAACGTTGCGGGCCAAGCAGGTTGAAACGCTGCGAATCAAAATGCCCGCTTGGATCGCGCCGCCTCAATTCAGACGGATGTTGTCGATAAGGCGGGTCGTGCCCAGGAAAACCGCCACGGCCGCGAGGGCCGGGCGGTCGATCTGTTCCAGGGGTTGGAGACTATCCGCGTCCACGATTTTGGCGTAATCGACCCGCGCCTCCGGGATGGCGGACAAGGCCTGGTGCAAGTCTGACTCCAGGCGGGCCGCTTCCCGTTCTCCCTGTTGCACCCGTGCGCGTAGCTCCAACAGGGCTTGGTAAATCCGCGGTGCGACTTGACGCTGGGCAGCGGTCAGATACCGGTTGCGCGAACTGTAAGCCAGGCCATCGGGTTCCCGCACCGTCGGCAAAGTTCGCAGTTGCACGGGAAGATTCAGATCATGGATCATCTGGCGAATGATCCGGGCCTGTTGGTAATCCTTCTCACCAAAATATGCCACGTCCGGCTGAACAATCTGGAACAGTTTCAAGACGACAGTGCACACGCCGCGGAAATGGGACGGTCGGCTGGCGCCGCAGAGTACTTGATCTAACTCCGTCACTTCGACGTAGGTTCGATAGGGAGGCGGATACATCTCTTCGACCGAGGGGGCGAAAATCAAGTCGGTCCCTTCCTCCCCACAGAGCTGCTGGTCCGCCTCCAGGGTGCGCGGATAACGGGCGTAGTCTTCGTGGGGTCCGAACTGCGTCGGATTGACAAAGATGGACACCACCACATAGCCGCACTCTTGCCGGGCTGCGCGGATCAAAGCCGCATGGCCGGCGTGGAGCGCTCCCATGGTCGGAACGAAGCCGATGGTCTGCCCTGCTCGCCGGGCTTGAGTTACCTGCTGGCGCACCGATTCGATCCGCTCCACTACCAACGGCTTGCGGGGACCATTCATACCGACACTCATGATGTCACCTTAGAGTCATTGGCATCAGGACTCGATTGAGCATGATCTAAGTTATTCTGGGTTTGCGCTTCCAAAACCATCTGCAAATACGAACGCAATTCCCGCTGGTGCAATCCTAATTCCTGGGTGATCTGCAAGAGTGTAGCTTTAGCTTGCTCGTAGTTCTCATCTTCTGTCAGGATTTCCACTTCGACAAATGAGCCAACTTGGTATACATCGTCAAAGCAAATCTCGACGGGAAACCCCCGCCGTTGCAAGCGATAGACCTGGCGGCGTTTGGACACCGTAGCGACGTAGCGGAAGCCGAGGGCGATGAGAAAGTCCCGCGCCTGCCGGGCCGTCTCTTGGCCATTGGCCAAAGGCACCTCGATTTCCGGCCTGGTTTTCGTCTGCGAATCCCGCCGCGGACCCTTGTAAGTCAGGCGATTGGTCTCCCCAACACAGCGCAAGCGCAACGCCTCATCTGTCTTGCGGAAGTCCTTGTGCGGCGCGTTGAAGTAGTGGTCCGTCTCGATCCGTTCGCTTGGCTCCTCTGCCCCCCATTCCGCCAAGCGTTGGCGCAAGGCATCGGCATCGGTCAGGCGGTAGCGAATTTCTACTTCCAGCATCTGAGATACCTATTCACTGCATGCTTCATATTAACTTCAATAATAAGACCACAACACAATTATCCCATGAGAAATCTCTAGAATCTACACGGTATATCATCGTGTTTTCGACATTTAGTATCGAGCTATCTTCCTGGAGCGAGGCAGTAGGGTCTATATAACTCGTTCTCCTCCTGTTGTGTTCCCAGGCAGGTCCCTTATGGTGTCAGACCGATATGCCCCAGTGCCAAGCGCAGGAAGTGATCGGCCAGGGTGGCGCTGGCCTCATCGGCTTGTCGTTGCCAGGCTGCCCACTCCGTCTCGGACAGCTCCGGCGGGCATGGCGGCGTGCTAACCTCAAAGTAGGCCTTGGCCTTGGGTTCGGTGCCGCTGGGCCGCAGGCAGATCTTCCCTGTCATTCCCCTGTCACCTTGTAGGAGAAAGACGAGGAAGTTCCGAGCGGCGCGATCCGTGTCGCCCTGGTAGGGGCCTAAACGTCCCTGTTCATCGAGCAGGTCCTCGAAGCGCGAAACATTCCAGCCAGCGATGCGGGCCGGCGGCGAACGGCGCAGTTGATCCATCATCCGCTGCATCTGCTGCTTCCCCTCGACTCCCGTAAGGGCGATGTTGCGTAGCTCGTTGCGGAAGTAACCGAAGCGGCGATGCAGTTCTGCCAGCAGGGCTGGTAAGGTGGATTGGCGGCGCTTTTGGTCCAAGGCGGCTTCCGCGAGCAATAAGGCCGCTCCTGCCGAGTCCTTATCCCGGATTTCCGGGGTCACCAGTACGCCGTGGCTTTCTTCCGTGGCAATGACGAAATCTTCCAGGCTGCCGCGCACGTCGCCGTATTGTCCCGTGCTTTCCAAGCGTGCCAGTACATCCGCGTGGTATTTGAAACCGACCAGCAAGTCGTTGATCACCTGGGCACCGAAATGCTGGCCGATCCGGGTGATCAGGCCCGTCGTCACGAGCGTGGTGATGACGATGGGGGCGTTCGGCAGCGCTTCGCGGGAGGCGAGTTGCTCCAGTTTGAACCAGGTCAGCAAGGCAGCGATTTCCTGCCCTGTGAGGAAGTGGTACGGCGGTCCGCCTTCAGGCCGAGTACTGGCGAGACCGCCGAGGCGATCCGCATCCGGGTCGGTGGCGATGACCAGGTCGGCGGCGTGCTCGCGGGCCACCGCTTCCGCCCGATCCAGGCACTCCGGCACCTCCGGGTTCGGAGTTTTCGTTACGTTCGGGAATTGACCATCCGGTGTCATTTGCTCTGGCACAGGGATGGGGCGGAATCCTTGGGCTTCCAGCACTTCCCCGGCGCAGAAGGTGCCGCAGCCATGCAACGGCGTGAATACCACGCGGATTTCATCGAACCGGGGCGGCGGGATCAGCGACTGCTTGCGGCACAAGGCGATGTAAGCTCGGTGCGGGCCGTCGTCCAGGAAATGCACTTTCCCCTGGCGCACCGCCTCTTCCCACGGCATGTGCCGGATCACCCGTACTTGCTCGACGCATTCGCTCATGATCTGATCTTCCGGCGGCACCGGCTGGGCTCCAGCCTCGTTGTAAAACTTGCTCCCGTTGTCATCCGGAGGATTATGGCTGGCGGTCATGTTCAGCCCGCCGTGCGCCCGCAGATAGCGGATGGTGAACGACAGCTCCGGTGTGGCCAGGTAACGGGGTGAATCTGGCGGCAGAATGTGGACGTGAATCCCGTTAGCGGCATACACCCCCGCGGCGTAGTGGCAAAAATCCCGGCTGGACAGATGCAGCACCGGATTTGGCAACTGCGGGTTGTATACCCCCCGGCGGTCCTCGAAGCGCCGCACATCATACGCCAACACGACTTGCAGCGGGCGTACGTCCGGAAATCGCTGGTGCAGGTAGTCGCAATGCCCTTGGACCGACGCTCCCAGCGTCCACAGATTCATCCGATTCGGCCCAATTCCCACCGCACCCCGGCGCCCGCCGGTCCCAAAGGGCAGAACCTGATAGAAGGAATCAAGTAACAAAGACCAGCGTCCATTTTCTATCAGCCACTGAAGCTGTGGGACGTAGGCGGCAAACTCCGGTTGCGTCAGCCATTGTTGCAAATAGCCTAGAGCCTGCTGCCGCAGGGAATCATCCACATCCAGCGAGGCGAAACCCGCACGTGCAGCCTCGAACCAGTCGTTCATGTTTGGCCCCTGCCTCCACATCCCAGAAACGTCGCAAACACCGCTGTTCCTGGCATACGTCCTGGCCTGTTGCTGATAGAAGACACCGTTACTGATAGGATATGAGTAGAAACTGTTGGGGCATGCCGGACGGCCACGATTCCCCCGGCTCCCATGCACTGGCTCGAACCCTAGGGGGAGCGGCGCGGTCCGGCCAGCCCTCACCTGGACTAAGGTCCCAGGTTAGGAGCGAGGTGGGAGAGCGGTGAGTCGGCTGGAATATCGTTACGATGTGGTGGTCGTAGGAGCCGGCCATGCCGGTGTCGAAGCGGCGATGGCCTGTGCCCGGCTGGGCCTGCGCACCTGCCTGCTGACCCTCAACGCGGACACGGTGGCGCAGATGAGTTGCAATCCGGCGATCGGCGGCGTGGCCAAAGGCCAAATCGTTCGGGAGATCGACGCCTTGGGCGGAGTCATGGGGCTGTGCACCGATGCCAGTACCATCCACTTTCGCATGCTCAACGCTTCCAAAGGGCCGGCCATGCATTCTCCCCGTGCCCAATGCGACAAAAAACTGTACCAGTTTACCATGAAGCGGCTGGTGGAGGAACAACCTAACCTCACCCTCCGCCAGGAGTTGGTCGAAGGGCTGATCCTGGAGCCATATCAGGACTCCTCCACCCCGGCCCGGCTGCGGATTCGCGGCGTGGTTTGTCGGGGAGATACACATTACTTCGCCGAGGCGGTGGTCCTCACCACGGGAACGTTCCTCAAGGCAATCATGCACACGGGCGAGGCCAAGACGCCGGGAGGGCGGGCTGGCGATGTCTCGGCGGAAAAAATGAGCGAAAGCCTTGCCAGTGCTGGCTTTGAACTATCGCGCTTCAAGACCGGTACCCCCTGCCGACTCAACGGGCGTACCATCGACTTTTCCCAGTGCCAAATCCAGCCCGGAGAAACCCCGCGCCCCTTCAGCTTCCGCACGGAGCGCGTCACCCTGCCCCAACTCCCCTGTCATGCCACTCATACGACGCCGGAAGTCCACGACTTGATCCGGGCCAATCTCCATCGCGCCCCAATGTACAGCGGCCAAATCCGCAGCCGCGGCCCGCGTTACTGCCCCAGCATCGAAGACAAAGTCGTGCGCTTCGCCGACAAAACGAGCCACACCATCTTCCTTGAACCGGAGGGTCTCAACACCTGGGAGTACTACTGCAACGGCATTAGCACCAGCCTGCCGAAAGATGTGCAGGCGGCCATGCTGCGCCTGATTCCCGGCTTGCAGAATGCGGAAGTCATGCGCTGGGGTTATGCCGTCGAGTACGACTACGCTCCCCCCACCCAGTTGTTCCCGACGTTGGAAACCAAGCGGGTCGCGGGACTGTACTTCGCCGGACAAATCAACGGCACTACCGGTTACGAGGAAGCAGCAGCTCAGGGCTTGATGGCGGGTCTCAACGCTGCCCTCAAACTCAAGGGCCAGCCCCCGCTCATCCTCGATCGCAGCCAGGCCTACATCGGCGTCCTGATCGATGACCTGGTCACCAAGGGAGTTGATGAACCCTACCGCATGTTCACCTCACGGGCGGAGTACCGCCTCATGCTCCGCCATGATAATGCGGACCGTCGTCTCATGCCCATCGGCTATCGCATCGGTTCCGTCGATGCCGCGACGTGGGAGCGCTTGCAAGGCAAAGAACAGCGGATCGCTGAGCTGCAAGAGTATCTCCGCCAGCATTCCCACGAGGGGATAACCCTGGACGCTTGGCTCCGTCGCACGGAGATCACCTGGACCGACCTGTGCGAACGCCATCCCCCCTTGCGGGTTTGGGAACAATACCCGGAGGTGGTGGAGCAGGTATGCCTGGAGGCGAAGTACGGCGGGTATATTCAACGGCAAGCCGCGGAGATCGAACGTTTCCGCAAGCTGGAGAACAAGGCCATTCCCCCCCACTTTGACTATTTCGCTGTGCCCCAGTTGCGTTACGAGGCCCGTGAGAAATTGAGCCGAATTCGACCGGCCAGTCTCGGCCAGGCAAGCCGGATCAGTGGCATCACCCCCGCCGACCTCGCAGTGCTGTTGTTTTATTTGGAATGAGTTGCTATGAGGGGTCCCGCACACAGGGAAACCGGGGCAACGGGCGGGGGTTCGTCCCAGGTTCAGCCGCCAGACACCCCACCTTACCCGGCCTCCCGTGGCGCACATCGACCCTCTTCCCCTCGCCCTTGGACCTATTTTTGGGAAGAGCGGCGATGGCTGTCCCCATCCTGACCTTGCGAGACGGTCAGGAGCATGTTATCCCGCAAAAGTCGGTCCCCGACACCGTCCTCCCCTTGGCTGGACGGTTCGGCGGGAGGAATAACTCCGTGGCTGGTCCGTGGTTTTCTGGGGCGTGCCCCCTGAACTCCGGCGTTGCCAAAATACGCCGGAGAGATAAACTGGCGAATTTGCATCCAGGAAGACCACTCTAGTAGTCGATAACAAATATGATCGACTCAGCGGGATAGGATGTGCTAAAGGACTGATGGGACTCGACAAGTGAGGTAAGGTGGATTTACTGGAGGTCTTGGCGAGCCTGAAGGGAGTGAGAGGAAAATGGGGAGCGTGGCAGTCCGAGAGCGAAGTCTAGCCGTCTCTTGGGGCAATCCCGCTTGGCCGACATTTTCTCTCACGTTAGGATGCCATCAGAGCCAGGCGCGTCAGTGGGGCCAGACCTCGGATCGCCTTGCCTCACACGCCGTCCTGCCAGAGTGGCAAGAGAAAGTCTTGACCTCTGGCTCCTCATTTCGGGAATGCGGTAAGTTTTTGGGAAGGGATTCCGGTCCCCAACGGCAGTGACGCACGGACAGGGACCGCACAACGCCGGTCAAGCCGGCAAGGTGGGTTGACTATGAAGACTGTATTTACCACGGGAGAAGCTGCGAAAATCTGCAAAGTGTCCCAGCAAACGATCATCCGCTGCTTCGACAGCGGCCAGCTCAAGGGCTTCCGCGTGCCCGGTTCCAAGTTCCGGCGGATTCCCCGCGAAGCTCTGTACAAGTTCATGAAGGACCACGGCATCCCGACCGATGCCCTCGAAAGCGGCAAGCGCAAGGTCCTGCTGGTGGATGACGAGCCGGACCTGGTGGCGACCATCAGCCAGGCTTTGCAAGAGGATGGCCGCTTTGAGGTCCGCATCGCCTCCAACGGCTTCGATGCCGGCATGATGGTCAAGGAATATCACCCCGACATCATCATCCTGGACGTGATGCTGCCGGACATCAACGGACGGGAAGTCTGCCACCGCGTCCGCTCCGACCCCAACATGGAAGATGTGCGCATCATTTGCATCTCCGGCATGATTGAAGAGGACAAGGTCCAGGAGCTGAAACTGGCGGGTGCGGATGACTTCCTCGCCAAGCCGTTTGATATTGACGTCCTGATTGAGAAGATGTGCGCTCAGCTCGGAATGGAGTCGAACATGCTGGTGTGACCTTGTCTGCAAGGTGGGGAAAGCCGCAGGAGATGTACCGCTTCTGGATTCTCCTGCGGTAGCAGGCCTGAAAATGAACCTGCTCGCCCAATGGAACCTGTAGAGAACCAGTGGCTCCAAGGAAGGAGTGCCGCGTGCCTGGGATGGCGGTCGGGATGGCGGCAGCCAATCTCCCTTGGCTGTGCCCTCGAACCGACAATTTGATCGCTCTGGCGGACAAGCCGGAGACGCTTCCCCAGCGAGCTAAGCTGGACCCGGCCCTCGCCCTGCTTCTACTGCGCCTTGCTCCCAGCCTCTCGTTTCCGCAAAATTGGACCGTGGCTGAACTCGCTTCCCCGCGCTTGCCGGCTTGGGTTCTCGCTTACCTCCAGCGGCCAGCATGTGGCGTTCTCCCCTGGTCCAGCCATGCTTGGCAACGCCTGTGGCAATGGGCCTGTCAAGCGGCCCGACAGGCTGCGGCGGCGGCACGTCAATCCCGGCGGGTGTCTCCCTCCCAAGCCTACTTCGCGGCCCTCTTGGCGCCTTTGGGCTGGTATGCCGTCGCGGCCATTGACCCGCTGGCTCTCGGCGATGTCCTTCATGACCCGCAAGCCCAGCATGCTCCGCGGACTCGGCAACAGGCCACGTGGGGACTGGATCATGCCGCCATCGCCCGGCGTCTGGCCATCCGCTGGAACCTACCGGCTTGGCTCTCCCAAATCGTGGGGAAACTCCATCTGCCCTCTTCCTTCGCCTCCCAAAACGCGGAGAATGGCGAGGTGCCGCCGTTGGTTCCTCTCGTGCAGCGGGCCTGGCGGGAAGTGGAGCAGTCCGATCCTGCCGCCGCAGCTCTCGGTTTAACTCCGGCAGTCGATATCGAGGTTGGGACCATCGCTTCCTCTTCCACTGATAAAGCGACCTTCGGTCCGAATGCTCTGGCGGAAGACGCGACACGGCTTTCGGACTCCGATGACGGCGAATCGTCACAATCTGAGAATCCTGGATGTCTGACCGCTGACAGTACCTCCGCTGATCCCTATCGGGTTCCCCTTTTGTTGCCCTTGCTACGCCAGGCGGTGGGCCACCGGCAGCAGCAGGGCGCGGCTGTCATCGCACGCTTCGAGGAGGAGGTCGATCAACTCCACGCGGCTTTGGAACGCTCAAGCCGTCAAGCGGCTTTGCAACTCCAGCAGGCTAAATTGGCGGCCCTGGCGGAATTCGCCGCGGGAGCAGCCCATGAGATCAACAACCCCCTGGCGATTATCACCGCGCAGGTCCAGAACCTGCTTCGCAAGGAGGGGGACGCTCAACACCGTGAAGCCTTCCAGGTCATCTTGAAACAGTCCCAGCGTATCGCTGACCTGCTCAAGGAAGTCATGACTTTTGCCCGCCCGCCGCGCCCGCAGCGCAGCCCCGTTCCCTTGACGGAACTGCTTTTGGCTCTCCGGCGCGAAATGCACGAAGTGCTCGATGCCGCGCAGGTCCGCCTGGAAGTCCACGCCGATGACCCCACCTTATGGTTGAACGTGGACGTCCGGCAGGTGCAGCAAGCTCTGGGCGCGGTTTTGCGCAATGCGGTCGAAGCTGCTGGAGCGGGCGGCTGGGTGCGGCTTCGCGTCGAAGCGTCTCCGGCTTGGCTTCACATCCTCGTGGAGGATAGCGGACCGGGGCTTTCTCCCACTGCGGCGGAGCATGCCTTTGACCCGTTCTACTCTGGACGCGAAGCAGGGCGAGGGCGCGGCATGGGACTGCCCCTCGCTTGGCGACTCTTGCAGCAAAACGAAGGGGATCTCCGCTACGAACCCCTCCCGGAAACGCCGGGTCGCTTCCGCATCTCCCTGCCGCGCTGCGTCGATCCGCCGGCTCTCCTGCGCCAATCGGCCTGAGACCACGTTCCGCGTATTGGCTCCCACTCCCTGTGCTTCCTTCTGTGCCGCAAACTTGCTCTCCTTTTCCCGACAGGCTGTAAGAACAGTAGGCCAGAAATCCAACTGCTGGTAGGTTTCCTCCCTTCGGGTTATCGTTTAATGCGGATCGTTTCCTTTTTTCGAGGTGGACGGCGATGGCCTGGCCTGGGCACCGGTGGCTGTTCCATGTCACGGAGCTGATCACTCCCAACCGCTGCTGGGTTTGCTTGGCTGGAGAGGCAGAAGGCGGCCCGATCCGGCACGGGCTTTGCTTCTCATGCTGGAAAGAGGTGGCCTCGGACCCTCATCATCGGTGTCGCCGGTGTGCCGCCACGATTGGTGCCTTCACCGAGGGGGATCAAGCATGTCCCACCTGCCGTGCGAAGGACTTGCACCTCGATAGCACAGTGCGCTTGGGGCCTTATGAAGGACTTTTGCGGGATGTCATTCTGATGATGAAGACGCCGATGGGCGAGGGACTCGCGGAGCAGATGGGACATCTTCTGGCCGAGGTCAAAGGCGAGGAGTTGCGTTTGAAATCGTTACATTTGGTGACATGTGTGCCGATGTACTGGTATCGGCGGTGGCAGCGTGGCCACAATCAGGCCGACCGCTTGGCCCGGTGCCTGTCTCAAAGCCTGCATCTTCCGTACGTTCCGCATCTTCTGCGCCGCCGGTACGGAGCGGCTCAGGAGGTGCAACCCTCCGCCTCGGCGCGCTGGCAGAATGTGCGGCAGGCTTTTTCCCTGCGAGCCGGTGCAAACTTGAAGGGGCAGCGCATTCTGGTGGTGGACGACGTTATGACGACCGGGGCGACACTCTCCGCCATCGCCCAATGTCTCCGCCGAGCTGGTGCCGAGGAGGTCCATGCGGCAATCCTGGCGCGGGCTTGAAAGGGTACGGCCGGGAGGTGGCATGCCGAATGGAGAGAAAATAGGAGGGAAGCCGAAAACACCGGTCGTTTCTGTCGATACCGCCCGATTTGCTGCAAGGATGGCAGTTTGATCGGGGGATAGTGGTTGTGGCATTCGATGAAACAGCACAGGGGCAGGCACTCCGTGGGGGCGGAGTTCTGCCCCACAACATGGGGGAACCTGACATGCTGCGCCTGCTGAGTTCGATTGTGGTGACGGTGGGGGTGATCACGCCTGTATGGGCCGGTGGAGCTGCCGATCTGTTTAGCGAACGGGTCAAAGATTTCGGCGCTTCACCGCGAGGCGTTTTGCTGGTGCATTATTTTCGCTTCACGAACACGACAGGCCAGCCGCTGGTTTTGGGCACTCCGCGGGTTTCCTGCGGTTGTGTTTCCGTCGCACTCAGCAGCCAGCGGGTTGGTCCCGGCGAAACGGCTGCGGTGATTGCCTATATGGATACCCGTAAGATTCCCACACCCAATACCATCAAGAGCGTAACCATCTACGTTCCCTTCCTGAGTCCAACTGTCGAAGAGGTGACACTGCGCGTGCAGACCATCGCACGGGATGACCTGAGTATCACACCAGACACCATCGATTTCGGCACGCTCCCCAGCGGGCAAGGAGGACGGCGCACCGCGACCATCACCTTCCAAGGCGATGCCAATTGGCAGATCACGTCGGTAGCGAGCACGGGAGGCTATGTCCAGGCTGAGTTGTCTCCCCCGCAGCGCCAAGGCCACCGCGTCAGTTACACTCTCACTACTATCTTGAGCAAGGATTGCCCGCCGGGGAACTGGATTTGCGAGCTGATCCTGCGGACGAATCACCCCGGCACGCCGCACCTGCGACTTCCTGTCACGGTGGTGGTGACGCCTCCGGTGGTCGTTGCCCGGCCTCAAACAGTGACCTTCGAGCGCCTATCAGTAGGCCAGACTGCCGAACAACGCCTGACGCTGGAGGCCGATCGTCCCTTCCGCATCCTTCGGGTCCGCGGTGCGGATGAGCAAGTGCAGGTCACCCTCGATGCCGACCGGCAAAGCCAATCCCATGCGATCTCCATCACGGTGCGCCCTCAAGGCCCCCAACCTCTGCACCGGACGTTGGAGTTTCACACCGATAACCCCAAGCAACCGATCATTCCCGTTATTGTCCGCGCTCCCAACATCGCGCCCTAAGGTTCCGCCTTTGCAAAGGTTGGTCCGACCAACGGCATCACTCCATGCTGCTCCCACCTCTCTCAGTTTTGGCAGGGCTGCGATAAAACCCGCAGCCATCTTTCCACTGCCCATCCCTCTGTAAGCCGATTGCTTATCCCCTCAACCTTCTGCTGTTTCTGGACACCAAGAGACTTTGGGCGTGCTGGGTCCAAGTCTGCGTTGGTACCCCAGTGACACCACCGCGCCATGTCCCTTGGGCCTTTCGTTGATAAGATGTAGGTGCTAGAGAGAAATCGAGAGGTCGAGGTGTTATGAGAGCAGGTGTCGCACCGCCATTTCAAAAGTTACTGGTGGCCAATCGGAGCGAGATTGCCATACGGGTTTTTCGTTCGGCTCACGAATTAGGCATCCGTACAGTGGCGATTTATTCGCATGAGGATCGTTTTGCGTTGCATCGCTTCAAAGCGGACGAAGCTTATCGAGTCGGCAAAGCGGGGGAACCGATTCGTGCCTACCTGGACATTGCAGGGATCGTGGAGTTGGCACGGCATGTGGGGGCGGATGCCATCCATCCCGGTTATGGCTTTTTGTCGGAGAATGCGAATTTTGCCAAGACCTGTGCTGAAGCGGGAATTACCTTCATTGGCCCGCGTCCGGAAGTGCTAGAGCAGTTAGGTGACAAGGTCATGGCACGGGCCATGGCACGCCAAGCTGGCGTCCCGGTTCTCTCTGGTAGCGATGCGCCGGTGGGCAGTCTCCACGAAGCCCGCACTCTGGCGGAAAAGCTCGGTTACCCCGTGATCATCAAGGCCGCCATGGGAGGAGGCGGTCGGGGCATGCGTGTGGTGCAGTCTCCAGAACAACTGGAGGATGCTCTCACGGCCGCTCAGCGAGAGGCGGGCAGCGCATTTGGCATCCCCGATGTTTTCCTGGAAAAATATGTCCGGCGAGCGCGCCACATCGAAGTCCAACTCCTCGGAGACCGGCATGGCGGCTTGGTCCACCTCTACGAACGCGATTGTTCTATCCAGCGGCGGCACCAAAAGGTGGTGGAGATCGCGCCGGCTCCGAAGCTACCCCATTCCGTGCGGCAAAGCATCCTGGACGCCGCCTTGGCCATTGGCCGGGCCTGCCGCATCGACAATGCAGCCACTGTCGAGTTCCTCTACGATGTCGATGCCCAGACATTTTACTTCATCGAGGTCAATCCGCGCATTCAAGTGGAACACACGGTGACGGAACAGATCACCGGCCTGGACATCGTGCGTTCCCAAATCCTCGTGGCGGCCGGCTACCGTCTGAGCGATCCCTGCCTGGGATTGGAACAGTCGCGGATCAGCACGCGGGGTTACGCCATTCAGTGCCGAGTGACGACGGAAGACCCGGCGAACAATTTTGTCCCGGATTACGGCCGGCTCAGCGCCTACCGCTCCACGGGCGGCCCCGGTGTGCGACTCGATGCCGGTACGGCCAATCCCGGTGCTGTGATCACGCCGTTTTACGATTCCTTGCTGGTCAAGGTGATCACCAGCGGCCTGAGCTATGAGGAAGCCGCCAACCGGATGGAGCGCTGCTTGCAGGAGTTTCGCGTACGCGGAGTCAAGACGAACATTCCCTTCCTCATTAACCTGGTGACGCACCCCCAGTTCCTCGCTGCGGAGATGACCACCCGCTTCCTGGATGAAACCCCGGAGTTGTTCCGCCTGCCGACGCGACGGGATCGCGCCACCAAGCTACTGTCTTACATTGCCGATGTTATCGTCAACGGTCATCCCGATGTGCCGGACCCTTCCGTTCTCCGCCGCGACCGCTGGGATCGGGCCTTGCAGTGGGCACACCCCTTGCCGGGCAAGCCCCGCCAGGTTCCGCCCGGCACCCGCGACAAACTGCGGGAATTGGGACCGGCCCGCTTCGCCCAATGGGTGCGGCAATCCCGACGGCTCTTTGTCACCGACACGACGATGCGGGATGCCCACCAATCGCTGCTGGCCACACGCATGCGGACCTTCGATATGCTGGCAGTGGCCGATCGCTACGCCCAGCACCACGCCGATCTTTTCTCCCTGGAAATGTGGGGCGGAGCCACCTTCGACACCGCCATGCGCTTCCTCAAGGAGTCGCCCTGGGACCGCCTCATCCGCTTGCGGGAACGCATCCCCAACATCCTCTTCCAGATGCTGCTGCGGGCCGCAAATGCTGTGGGATATTCCAACTATCCAGACAACGTCGTCGTGGAGTTCGTACGCTTGGCGGCTCAGGCAGGAATCGATGTCTTCCGAATTTTCGATGCCAACAACTGGCTGCCGAATCTGCAAGTGGCCATCGACGCCGTGCTCAACCAGACCGAAGCGCTTTGCGAAGCCGCCATCTGCTACACCGGGGACATCCTCAATCCTAAGCGGGACAAATACACCCTGAGATACTACGTGGACTTGGCGAAACAACTGGAAAGACTCGGCATCCATCTGTTGGCGATCAAGGACATGGCCGGGCTGCTCAAGCCTTATGCCGCCAAGAAGCTGTTCCGGGCCTTGCGGGAAGAAGTTGGCGTGCCGCTGCACTTCCACACCCATGACACCGCCGGAGGGCAGATCGCCGCTTATCTGGAAGCCGCCGAAGAGGGCGTCCACATCGTGGACTGCGCCTTCGCTCCCCTGGCAGGAGGAACATCCCAGCCGAGTCTCAACGCTCTGGTCGAAGCCCTGCGCTACACCGAGCGCGACACCGGCATTAACTTCGATTCCCTGCAAGAAACAGCCAACTACTGGGAGGCGGTCCGCAGTTACTACGCCCCCTTTGAGACCGGACAGTTGGGCAGTTCCGCCGAAGTTTATCTCCACGAGATGCCCGGCGGGCAGTACGCCAATCTCTATCAGCAAGCGCAATCCCTGGGACTGACAGACCGCTGGCACGAAGTCGGCCGTCTCTACGCTGCCGTTAATCAGCTCTTCGGGGACATCATCAAAGTCACGCCCACCTCGAAAGTGGTCGGGGATATGACCCTCTTCATGTTGGCCAACAATCTCACCCCGGAGGATATCCTCGACCCGAAGCGGGAATTGTCGTTCCCCGAATCGGTCGTGGAGTTCTTTGAGGGGAAGCTCGGCCAGCCGCCGGGCGGCTTCCCCAAGGAGTTGCAGCAGCGGGTCCTCCGCGGACGCAAACCCCTGACGGACCGCCCCGGCGCCCTGCTCCCGCCGGTCAACTTCGCGCAGGTGCGCCAAGAGCTGGAGGAAAAACTCCGCCGACCGCCTTCCGAATACGAGGTGATCTCTTACGTCCTCTATCCCAAAGTCTTCCTGGATTATGCCCGCGCCACCGAACGCTACTCCGATCTGAGCGTGCTGCCCACCCCGGTATTTTTTGGCGGACTGCAACCGGGCGAGGAGGTCAGCATCGACATCGAACCCGGCAAGACGCTCATCGTCAAATACATGACCACAGGGGATCCACAACCCGATGGCTATCGCTTCGTGTACTTCGAGTTGAACGGCCAGCCGCGGGAAGTGCTCGTCGAGGATCGTTCTCTTCAAGAGGGCAAGACCGCCCGGCGCCCCAAGGCCGATCCCCAGGACCCCAAGCAACTGGCCGCTCCCATGCCAGGCGCCGTGGTCCGCGTCGCCGTTGGAGTTGGAGAAGAAGTGTCCGCCGGGCAGAAACTCCTCACGCTTGAAGCCATGAAAATGGAAACCACTCTCTACGCGGAACGACCGGGACGGGTCGCGGAAGTCCTCGTCCGTCCCGGCATGCAGGTCGAGAGTGGCGATTTGCTGATCCGTTTTGAATGAAGGAATGCTCAGGGTCAATACCCTGCTCCCCCCAGCCATCATCCGGTGGCAAACTCTTTGCGTCGAGTCATAGCTCGAACGATTGCGGGCATTCCTTTGCTCTGGTTTGGGCTTTCCTTAGCTCCTTTGTTGGCATTCCTTGCTGTTCGTCATTATCTTGGATCCTTTTTTCCATCCTTGCGGATCATCGTTTGCGTGCCATGGCACCATTTCAGGCTGTGCGTCCTGCGCCCTTGATCGCATCCTGCGCTTGCGGGGATGGGGCTTGGAAGCACCCATCGCCGTCACATTCCAGGGCCTTCCTGGCATGTTAGCGTTGATGCGTCCGTGCCATTTTTGTGGCTAGCCATGTTTGCCACCGGGGTGATGACCGGGGTCCAACAGGGCTGGATGGACTCTTACGGACAACTTGCCGCCGAATGTTGCCGCTTGAGTCCAGGTGATCGCGCGACACCTTGCTGATATTATGAACAGATATGTTCACCCGTCAAGAGCCTTTTTCCATTTTTTTCCATTTTTATACTGGATTTATGGACACAATAGTCTGGATTGTCAAATCCAAAGTACAAGAGTTTGTCCGCTTGCGGAAGGCGGCCCCGAATCACTCAGGACGTGTAGCGGTACTCGCCCTGAGTAAGGCTTGACTCATGATGACATCATGTTGGCAGCAATAGGAAGTGAGACAGAAGCGGAGGGTGTTCCGGCGAGGCAAAACCCCCGCTCAGCCTGCCGGGAGCGTTCTTACAGGCTGCGGGAGTCCGGGCGCCAAGGGGGGAGGAATCAGTATTGCGGGATGATCACCCGTTCGCCGCCTTTCATGGCGCTTTCGTGGGCACAGATGCCGACGAGGGTCCAGTTGGCTGCGGTGGGAGCATCCGGGAAGGCGGGTTGCTCGCCGAGCACAGCCATGAGGAAGTTATGGGCCAAATGGGGATGGCTGCCGCCGTGTCCGCCGCCCTGGACGAAGCTCAGGTGGGTTGCATCGTGGATGGCCCCAGTGAACTTGCGGATCGGTTCGGGGAGCCGGCCGGCGTAATCGGGCACCTTGATTCGGCGGGGGATTTGCGGTTCAGGCAGGCCGCGCATGTGCAACACGGGTTCTTCCCCGTCAAGTTGCTGCCATTCAAAGCTCACATTGCTAGCCATGACATCGAAGCTTTCGCGGTATTGTCGGGCGACATCGTAGAGCGAGCGGGTGACCTCCGCGACGACGTCATGGTCTTTGATCTTGAAGGTGGCGGTTTCCACGGCGAAGGGGGAGTTGTACTTGGGAATGTACTCTTCGCGGATGCGTCCAGAACCGTGGCAGACGACGCTTTCGGCCAGGGCAATTTTTCCCTTAGCGGGATCGGAGAGAATGGCCAAGCAGGGGCTGACGCAGTGGGTGGCGTACCACATGGGGGGCAAGCCGGGCCAATAGCCGGGCCAGCCGTCCATATCTTGCTGGTGGCTGCCGCGCAGGAACTGGATGCGGCCCAGGACGCCTCGATCGTACAGCTCTTTGACGAACAGATACTCGCGGCTGTACACGACAGTTTCCATCATCATGTACACTTTGCCGGTTTGGCGTTGCAGCTCGACGATCTGGCGGATTTCCTCCTTACTGGTGGCCATGGGCACGGTGCAGGCAACATGCTTGCCGGCCTTGAGGGCCTTGATGGTCTGCGGGGCGTGATCGGGTATGGGGCTGTTGATGTGCACGGCATCGATGTTGGGGTCTTTGAGCAACTCGTCGTAGTCCGTATAAGCTTTGGGGACGCCGAACTGTTTTTGACAGCGTTCCAGCTCGACTTTATTCCGCCGGCAGATGGCATACATCTCGGCGTTCGGGTGAGCCTGATAGATCGGAATGAACTCCGCGCCGAAGCCCAAGCCGATGATGGCAACACGCACTTTCTTGTCGGTAGCCATGACCCCCTCCTTTCTCAATGCTAACGTTATGTCATCATAGTAGGACCACACCGGCGGTCTCAGCTCGGCTCTGGATCCAGCTTTGGTTTTGGAATCCAGGGATCCGAGCTATCCTGATCCGGGGTTGCTCACCATTGTCGCAAGGCAGCCGCCTTCCGTCGAGAGTGGGGCTAAGTCCTGCACTTGAGGCGCGCGGGTTGCCGGCCTGCCCTTACGCTTTCCCTCGCCGGGAAAGGTTCGGAGCGCAAGTCTCGCCACCGCAGAATCCGCACACGCTGCACAACCCTTCCCGTCCAAAGAGAGGGAAGGCGGGAGTTGCTCCGTTTGGGATGGACAGGCCAAGGGGAAGTGCCGATGGGAGGAAACGCACGCTTCCCTTGGCCTGCAAAGCAGGCGGGATGCCGAAGGGGGTGCCGCGCGATAATTCGGGCTTCGCAAGTGAGCATCCTACCGTATTCAGGAGTTGCGCCGCTAGAATGAAACCAGCGGCAAGCATCAGCCCTGCTAGGGTCCGAAGGAGGGGCAGCGAGACGATGGGTCCTGAAGTGGCTTCATTTTCTAGAGCTGAGGGGTGAAAACGCAGGGGATGGCGGACGAATCAGTTAGATGGGACAGAGACGGCAGGGTTTCTTCGAGCAGAAGGCGGCGTGAGACGGGGGCTTTTCCCGTCGGGCGTCAGGAGGGCGAGGAGCAATGGACACGGTGCATGGTCATTGCGATGTCAGTGATGGCATTTTGAGGGTCGGTCTTAGTGTGGGCGTAGCGGAGACACCGAGCAGAGCTGGCACGGTGAGCACCCAAGTATGGCGGGTGGCGGCAGCGGGGGTTTTGCTGGGCCTGTTAGTGGCATCCGGGACTTCGGCGCCTCCGGCGGCCGAACCACCTCAAGAGCCGCGCATTGGCGGGCTGCCGCTGTTTGCGGATTGGCCGAGGGATCAGCGTCCGGCCGCGGTATTGGTCGTGAGTGGCCAGACGTACGGATTTCTGCAACCTTGCGGCTGCACCCGCCCGCAGTTGGGAGGCTTGGAGCGGCGTGCCCAACTGGTGCAGTCCCTGAAGGCGAAAGGTTGGCCAGTGGCGGGAGTCGATTTGGGCGACATTTATCCTCAGCAGATGTATGTGCGTAAGCAGGGTTTGCTCCGCTACGAAACGATCATGCATGCCCTGCATGCCATGGGTTATTTGGCGGTCGGTGTGGGGAAGACAGACATCGAGGCGGAGCTGGATAAACTTCTGACGGCGTACGCCTTGCAACACGATCGCCCGCCGTATGTGCTGGCGGCGAACCTGCTCGGCCAAGTCGAAGGCAAGGCGATCTCGCGTCAGGAGCGGTTCCAGCCCGCCGGTTTGCAGCGGCCGCTCGTCGAACGCTTCGAGGTCGCAAAGGTCGGAGAAGTGAGCGTCGGCATCGTCGGTTTGATCGGCCGGACATTGGCAGAAGAGATTGAAAGCCAAAAACTCGATCCCAGTATCACGTTCGTCAAAAACGGGCAAGGGAAGATTGACAATGGCGCGGTGCTGCGCGAGGTCTTGCCCGCGGTGCAGCAGCACCCTTTGCGTCCGCAATTGTTGGTGTTGCTATACCAAGGGAGTGCAGAGGAAGCGGGACTGCTGGCCCGCGATTTCCCACAGTTCCAGGTGATTGTGTGCCGGAGCGAGGAGTCGGAGCCGCCGCAGTTCGCCACACGGGTGAATAATGGGGCCACGCTTATCGTCCAGGTGGGGCACAAGGGGCGCTATGTGGGAGTGGTGGGCGCGTTCCCCCAGCGCGGGGGAAGCTGGCAATTGCAGTATCAGCTCGTGCCGCTGACGGAGTATTACATCACGCCGGGGAGCGAGGCGGATGCCCTGCGGAATAATCCCGTTTTGCCCCTCTTGCAGACCTACGCGGAGCGCGTTCGGGATCGGAATCTGTTGGAAGCGGTGGCCAAGCGGCCTCATCCCGTGCAAATCCAGCATCCTGATTTGAATCTGAGTTACTACGGTTCACACCGCTGCCAGTATTGCCATGCGGCTGATTACCGCCTGTGGGAGCGTAGCGCGCATAGCCATGCCTTGGACACGCTCGAGCAGAAGGCCCGGCGGCCGAGCTTGCGGCAGTTCGATCCGGAGTGTGTGATTTGCCATAGCGTCGGCCTGGAATATCAGAGCGGCTTTGTCAGCGCGACCAAGACACCGGCTTTGAAGCACGTGGGATGCGAGAGCTGTCATGGTCCTGGCAGCGGGCACGCCACCAATCCGCAGCATGCCGGCTTGCAGTTGCTCATGTCTCCCTGGAAGCAGGAAGCGACGGATCGGCTGCCGAGCGTGGACGTGATGAAGAAATTGGCAGCGTTATCCTTGGTCGAACAGCGGCAGGCGGAGCAGGCCCTACCTCCCGCACAACGGCGGACGGTGGAACGCGTCGCCAGCATGTGCATGAAATGCCATGACCATGACAATGACCCCTACTTCAATCTTTACGTCTACTGGCCGAAAATCGCTCATGGGATGAAGCCATGAGTCGAGGTCGTTATCGCACGCCCTGTCTGGGAGGAAACGGAACGGACCGACGCGACAGTTCGTCTAAGGGGTGGGCCTTGATCGGCGGGTGTCAGCCGTGGGCGGCCCAAATCAGCCAGAGGGTCAGTCCGAAGAGGATGCGCAGGGCGGCTTGGAGAGCGACCCACCAGAGGGCGAGCGAGAAGGTGGTGCGGGCTTCGCGGAGGGTTTTGCACAATTCGGCATCCACCATGCGCCGCGGGTCCACAAATCCCAAGGTGGCAGCACGGACCAGGCGCCCTCTCCAGCCGAGCCAGTTCTCCGCCAGGCTCAGATAGCGGACCGTCTCGTCGTGGTCGAAGCGCCCCACGCGGATGAGGAAGTAGGTATCGACGGCCAGCATCGGCAGCAGGGGTAGCAGCAGCACGGGGATGAGCCACACTTCAGCTTGGAGTTGTTCCCACGTGAGTGTGGCCTGGGGCCAGATCAAGCGCGAGGCGATCAGTTGCAAGCTCATGGTCAGGAGGGCAGCCAGCACCGGACGGAAGAAAGCCCAGTTCAATAGCTCGCTGCGGTGTTCTGCTAAGCGCTGGAGTAATTTCGGCCAGCGCCCCCGCACCACCAGGAGCAATCGCAAGGCATCGTAATATACCCTCCAGCGGCGCATCAGACTGATCAAAAACATGAGCGCCAGATAGAAGTCGAACACGCGGATCAGGTTGATCGGAGCAGGTGTGTTGGGTGTCATGAGCTGGCACAATTCGGGGCGATGCTGGTATTTTACACATCGGCTGCCGACCGGCCGGCTCCGGGGAATCGGCGGTGAAGCGAAAGGCCGTTGCACCCCTTCACTGGATCTGTGAAAAATTCAACTGAGGCAAGACTGCAAACTAGGCCTATCTTGCCAATTTTCCGCATTCGCCAATATCGGCATGAGAAAAAATCTGAAGAAAGTGTGGTCGGGCCGAAAACTGGTTGACAGGCTCTTTACGTCAGGTAGGTTTATCACAGCCCGTTCATTTTCTCTGGGGCAACAATCTCTCGGCGAAGGATGCCGGGACCGAGCCGCGGATCCGCGATGAACTAACCTGCGGATAGCCGCAACGATTCATCCAGCGGATGGAAATTCCTTTCATCGCAAGAGAGGGTAGGCGACGATGAGCGAGTTGCCCGCGGTGTCGAAAGAAGCTGCCCAGGCGCCAGGCGAGACGCTGTCGGAGGAAGGAGTAGCACCAGGTGTGCCGTTTGAGCGGCGCAAGCGGAATATCCCGGTGGCTCTCGATCGGCGTGCGAAAAACGCGGCGGAGAAGCGCAAAAACAGCGAGCGACGGCGCTTGATCGATCCCACGACCTGCGAGCGGGACTACACGGAGGAAGAGCTGGAATTTATGAAAGCGATGGAGCGCTACAAGCGGGAGAACCGCCGCCCCTTCCCGACGTGGAGCGAGGTATTGGAAGTGCTGCGTTCGCTTGGGTATCGCCGCGTGGCTGAGCCAACTCCCCTGCCCACCGGCAAGCGCGAGCGGAATAATCCGACTTCTTCCAATCCTTCGGACGCCCTACCGCCCAAAGGCTAATCGCCCAATTCATCAGCGCGATTATGCTGGGAGCGGCATGGCTTCGGGAAGCGATCTTGCTCCGTCGGCCGAGCCAAAGGCACAATAGGGGCGCCGGGACGCGGAAGTCTCGGAGTAATATGCCCAGCAGGAAGCGGGACGATGCGGATCTTTATCAGTGCCGGAGAACCCAGCGGGGACCTGCACGGAGCAAATCTGGTGCGGGCACTGACGGAAAAGGTGCCGGGGCTAGCGGCCGAAGGTTTCGGCGGCCCACGCATGGCGGAAGCGGGAGTGCAACTGCACTATCCGCTGACTGACCTGGCAGTGATGGGAGTGCGGCGGGTTTTCCGCCACCTGCCGACATTTCTGGGGCTGCTGGACCAAGCCGAGCGGCGCTGGCGGCACAAGCCTCCCGAGGCCGTGGTGGTGATCGACTATCCCGGCTTCCATTTTCGCTTGGCCGAACGGGCGCATGCACGAGGCTTGCCAGTTTACTGGTTCGTCCCACCCCAATTGTGGGCGTGGCAACAAGGACGAGTCCGGAAAGTCCGCCGTTGGATTGATACCGTGCTGACCGCCCTGCCCTTCGAGGAGGCGTGGTATCGCCGGCGGGGTGTTTCCACCTGTCACGTCGGGCATCCGTATTTCGACGCTCTGGCCCGCCAATCCCTGGATGCCAGCTTCCTGCGGGAACAGGAGCAGCGCGGCGGCACCCTCGTCGGCCTGCTTCCGGGATCGCGGACACAGGAGGTATCCGCCAACGGCTTGATGCTGCTCCATGCCGCCCAGAAAATCAAAGAGCAACGTCGGGATGTGCGCTTCCTCGTCGCGGCGTATCGCTCAGAACACGCCGCCTACCTTCGGCACCTGTCCGCCCGCCATGCCATACCTGTGGAAGTCCACGTGGGACGCACCCCGGAGATCATCGAATTGTCGGAAGCCTGTATCGCGGTGTCCGGCTCGGTCAGCCTTGAGTTGATGTACCGTCTCAAGCCCACGGTCATTGTGTACCGGATGAGCGCCCCAGCTTTGTGGCTGGCCCGCCAGCTCGTTCATCTTCCGAGCATCACGCTGGTCAACCTGATGGCGGGAGAAAGATTGTACCCGGAGGTGGTTAGCAGCCGGGATGAATCCTCACGGATTGCCGAGCAGGTGTTAGCGTGGCTCAACGATCCCGAATCGGCCCATCAGCTCAGTTTGCGGCTCGAGCAGTTGCGGGCGCGTGTTGCACAACCTGGTGCCTGTCAGCGGGCCGCTGAGTTTCTCGTGCAAGCCACAGCCCAGCGCCGGGCCGCCGCATAGAGCGAGCAGCTAAGGGCATCGCTTCTCGAGGGAGCAAGAAACTGGGGCGCCGAACCGGGGCGCTTTCCAGCGGGTGATAGAGCGTTGTCACTTGCTATGGTCAATTCCTTTGGACGCAAGTCGCCCTCTGCTACTCCATTTCGCATTCCGCATTCGCAGATGGCTTCTCTTGAAAAACTTGCCCTACTCATGTGAGGCCAACTCTTTCCCGCTTTAGCGTGGAGGATAGCCTTTTTAGCGTGGAGGATAGCCTTGAATTGGTGGCGGCGGCGCGGGGGGTTGGAGAATGCTCGCCGGCGGCTGCGGCGGGAGGGGGAGAGGGGAATCCTCAGGACGATAGCGAGGCGGAGCCGACGACGGCGGCCAGGGTGATGCTGGCGTGGCGGCGGGAGGCACCGGAGCCGGCGGCCATTCCTTCAATCCTGCACTGGGGCGGAATACACCGCCGAGACCGATCAATTCCGGGCGGCGCGCGACCTTGTCTGCGAACACTTCCAGGTCCCGGCTGATCTTTTCCGCACGGGTCATGACACGCGCCAGGGCATGCGCCGCCGCATCCAGATTCTGGTACACCGAGGGATCCACTAACAGTTTTTGGAGCGTTCCTTCGTCTCGGCTCAGCAAGCGGACCAAGGTTCGCACTTCCGCCAGGGTACGGTTCAACTGTTCGGCGGAGTCGGACACTGAAGCGACAATGGCTTCCGCGCGCGCCGCTAAAGGGCGGGTCACGGCCCGGATGTCTCCGACGATCGCGCCGGCAGCGGTGATCTGCTGGTCGATGTTCCGCAAGGTTTTTTCCGCCGTTTCCAGCAGATTGGTTAGCGAAGTGGAAATCCGCACGACGTAGCCGGAGACCGTGTTGATGTTTTTGATCAATTCGGCAAGTTGCTTGCGATTTTCGGGATTGAGGACATCGTGGACTTCATCGAAGGCTTGGCGTGCCGATTTGACCGTGGCGGTGACCTCAGGTTCGAGTTTGCGGATCATGCCGCGGAGTTCTTCTGCTGCGGGCCGAACGGCGCGGACCAGTTCCTGAATGTCCTTGATCAGGGCCTTGAGGTTGGCGTCCTCTTGAGCCTGTCCGCCAGGCGGGGGCGGGGGTTGTTGCAGCCAGGCGGTGAGCAAGAGGGGTCCGGCGGTGGAAGCGCGGGGCGCGATTGGCGGCGGCTCTTCGGCACCGATGAGGCTCTGCAAGCGTCGGGCGGTGTTCCGCAGTTCCGGAATCAAGCCGCGGGCGTCGCGGGCCAGAAGGGTAAACTCATCGAGGGCCGTTTCCACCTTGGGTCCCAGACGTTCTAAGCGTTCCAGCTTCTCGAAGGCCGCGACAATGCGATCGAGCGACTGCTGGGCATTGCTCAGGACGCCCGACGCGGGAGTGAGTAAGCTGCGAGCGGTGATCGGCGGCGTGCCTGGAATGACCGAACCTGGCGGCCAGACTTCCCCGCGAGGAACTGGCTTGCCGTTGTCATCGAGTTTGGGCACAAATTCAATCGAAGTGTCGCCGCTGAGGATGCCGCGCGAAACGAAAGCCTCCTCGCTTTTCCGCGGCAAATACCGACGGTCGACGCGGATGTGCACCTGGACTTCGCCCGTTTCTGGGTCCAATTCGACCGTTCGGACCTCGCCGATGCGGACTCCCGATTTGCGGATCGGCGTGCCCGGCACGATGTCCGGTGCTTCGGGGTAGGTGATCACATAGGGGACTTTGCTGGAGAACCATTCGGGAGTGTGGCCGAAAAAGAGGACCAGGCCGCCGAGGATGGCAAGCCCAGCGGCGACAAAGAGGCCGACCCGTTGGCGTAGGATGCGTTCCGTCATGGTGAAGGCTCCGTCGTGGCCCCCCTTTCCCCCGCAGGGCGGACCGCGACGTGCTCGGCAGTCCGCCTTAGCGGCAGTGGCGTATGCGGCGCAATATCTGCTGCTCTAAGGCGTAATCCCGCCCGATGGCAAACCACCCCGAATCCGGGGAGACGTCCGCGGTCACGACTTCCAGGCGGCGATCCACAGTCGGCGCTTCCTGGAAGATGGCGTTGCCGATGCGGGCTTGGGTGGGTCGTGGCAAATCTTCCAGCTCCCGTTCCACCATGACGAACACCAGGTAGCCGCCGCGTTCGCCCGCCCGGATTTCGGCGACGGCCCGTTGCCGCACCGTCTGGAAAGTTGCGAGCAGCCGCCCCCGCGGGTCTGGATTGCCCGGTTTCCAAAACTGCTCATATCCCGGTGCGATGCGCGGCAGTGTGACAATCCGGCCATCGTAAGGGTTAGGCGGCAACAGCTCGAAGTAATCGCTGAGCACATCGACCACCCGTTCAAACACTTCCCGGTAGGCTTCCGGCGTGGGCATCCCCGGCGAGACCAAAACCGGATTTTCCACGGGCATCTGTTCAGCGAGCACAGGCATGGCCAGTGGCATGGGATTGTCCAGGGGTGGGGCGGTGGCACATCCGCTGCTTCCGCAGAGGACGGCACAACGGATCCAACTGCTCCAAAGCCATCTCCCCCAGCGCTGGTGCATGGCGAGCGGCTGGGTCGGTTGCCTGGGCATCTGGGATTCTCGCCTTCTGGGCATGAGGCCGCCTCCCCCGCTGAGTCCCCCGTGATCCCCCGCTATTCTGGGCATTCCGACCCTATGCCAAAGGCGGGCCGTTCCGTCAAGGGCACTCCCGCCCCCGATGGGGAAAGCTAACGGCCAGGAAGGGCCGAGCCATTCGCTCTTCACTACAAGTTACGACGCCGGCGGACGCCTCATCACTCGTCCGGTCGTCGGCGCTCCTGCGGCTTGGCCAGCGGATGCTCTTGGCGCCGGCCATCGCAATAGACCGCTACCCATTCCGCTAAGCGTTTGCCCAGGAGGCGGCAGGCTGCTCGAACCCCTTCCTCCCGCGGTTCCCGTGCTCCGATGGCTCCGTAATGAGCCGTGTAAAGCTTGCTGGCGTAATCCGTCACCCCGAACACCAAAAAGCCGAAGTTCATCAGCACCGTCAACAGGGATTGGCAGGCCAATTCCGTACCGCCTCCCCAGCCGCCGGAGGAAGAAAAGGCACAGGCAATTTTGCCGTCCACCTTCATCCAGTGGGGTCCCATGGTTTCGTCCCAGAATCGCTTCATTTTCCAGGACAGCAGCCCCATATTGGTGGGACTGCCCACGGCCAGGCCGTCGCACCAGAGGACATCCTCGGCTTGAGCCTGATCCACGGACCGCAGCCGCACTTCGATCCCCGCGATACTTGCAGCTCCTTCCGCCACCAGAGCTGCCATCTTCGCCGTATTACCACTGGCCGAGTCGTAGAGCACGAGCACTTTCCCCATGAAGAACCTCCCAGGTCGTCTTGCCTTCAAGTGGGACCCGACTCGTCGGCCCCGCTTCGCCAAATCGATTCGACTCCGGCTGCATTGACCCTCATTTGCGGATGAAGTCGGGAAACCTCCCAGCGAATGTTGTATGGTTTGTGCCGCCGCCGACTGCTTAGTCCCCGTGAGAGCGCGGGGCGATCGGATTCCTCACGCTCCCGCCGCCATCGGAATCGTGCCTGCCAGATAGTGGTTTTTCTCTGCGAGCTGGCCAAGTTGGGCATTTTCTGTTGTCAGGGAAAGACGGGGTGGTAACATGCTAATAGTGATGTGAGCCTGCCTTCCGTGATGGCATCCGTTTGAATTCCCGCCTGGATTTCGCTTTTCGGTGGAGTTCCCTCATGAGGCACCCGGCTGGTCATTTACGGGCAGTGACAGTGGTTCGTCATGGAAAGACAAGGACGGGAAGCGAGCGTTGCTCCCGCCATCCCAGCAATTCAAGTTATGGCGGGATGTTTTGGGGAAGCGTTGTGCTGATCCCAACACTCTTATTAGTGGGATTCGGTTTCGCCGTGGCTGGGGATGCTACCGCTCCAGCTCGTCCTTCATCAGCAGGGGGAAAGCCGCCGAGTGTTTCCCAGTCCGCTGCATCCGGCACTTCACCCGCTCCGGCGGTCGCCGGCGTGGCGGCGGATCATGCCGTGCAGATGGCTCAAGGGCTGGAATTGTACCGCACCCGTATTCGGGGCCTTTTGCAGAACAAGTGCATCAAGTGCCATAGCGGCAACCGCCTGGAAGGCGACCTCGACTTAGGGAACCGGGCGGGATTGCTGCGCGGAGGCCGCCAAGGTCCCGCCATCGTTCCTGGGGACCACCAGAAAAGTTTGCTCTGGCAACTGGCCGCCCACAAAAGAGAGCCGTTCATGCCCTACGAGCGGCCTAAGCTCTCCGAGGACGACATCGCAGCCTTAGCCCAATGGATCGATCGCGGCGCGCCATATGATCGGCCTTTCACTGCCGAAAGCGATGCCTGGATTCACACCTTGGTTCCCCCGGAAGCGAAAAAGCACTGGGCGTTCCAACCGTTGCCGCAGAACGTCCCAGTTCCCAACACCGCTTCCCAAACTGCGGTTCATCCCATCGATGCGTTTCTCAACGCCCGGCTCCAGGCCGCGGGGATTACTCCCAATCCGCCAGCGGACAAGCGCACCTTGCTGCGCCGTCTCTATCTAGACCTCATCGGCCTGCCCCCCACGCCGGAGCAGTGGCAAGCCTTCGCCGAGGACAACTCCCCTCAAGCGCTGGAAAAAGTCGTGGATGAATTGCTCGCCTCCCCCCATTTTGGCGAAAAATGGGCGCGGCACTGGCTCGATCTCGTCCGCTTCGCGGAAAGCCACGGCTTTGAGCACGATTACGACCGCCCCCATGCGTACCACTACCGGGATTTCGTGATCAAAGCGCTGAACCAGGACATGCCTTACGATCAGTTCGTTCGCTGGCAGATTGCTGGGGATGAATTGGCGCCGAATGAGCCGCTGGCATGGTTCGCCACGGGGTATTTGGCGGCTGGCGTCCACAGCACGCAAATCACCAAAAATGAAGTGGAAAAGCACCGCTACGATGAACTCGACGACATCGTCAACAACATCGGCACGACCTTCCTGGGCCTGAGCATCGGTTGCGCCCGCTGCCATGATCACAAGTACGATCCGATTCCCAGCCGGGACTATTACCGCATGCTTGCCGCTTTCACGACCACGGTCCGCAGCGACTTTGACGTTGATCTGGACCCTGAAGGTTACCGGAAGGCTTACGCCGCTTTCGAGGCGGAGCACCGGCCCTACCGCGAAGCTCTGAACCGATACGAGCGCGAGCAATTGCCCCGGCACTTGGCCGAGTGGGAAGCAGACAAGGGCCGAGCGACACCGGGCCGCTTCGTTTGGTTCGTGCCCCGCATCCGCAGTATGAAATCTGCCGGTGGAGCCACCCTACAGGAGCAAACCGATGGCAGCGTACTCATTACTGGCAAAAACCCGGACAAGGAAACCCTGACTTTCGAGGTGGAAACCCATCTGCCCGAAATCCGCAGTCTGCGCATCGAAGCCCTGCGGGACAGCCGGCTGGTTCACGGCGGGCCAGGCCGGGCGAGCAATGGAAACTTCGCCCTCTCCGATCTGAGTGTCACTGTTCTGCCACGGACAGCAGGGGGGAAGGAAGTCAAGGTCCGCCTGGTCCGTCCGCGGGCCACGTTTGAGCAGCAGGGCTTGCCAGTTGCCGCCGCGATTGACAGTGATCCGGTGAGCGCTTGGGCGATCGATCCGCGGATGGGGGAGGATCACGCCGCTGTCTTTGACCTGGAGCCAGCGGTGACAGGGGGAAGCCAGGGGTGCATCTTGCGGATCACCCTGTCCTTCCGCAACAACACAGGGCATGGCATGGGCCGTCCGCGGCTGTCGCTCAGTGCGCAAGCGGGGACCGATCTGCGGGGAGCCTGGATCACGGAAGCGGCAGCGGAGGCCCTCAAGGTTCCCCCCATGCAACGCTCCCCGGCCCAGCGAGACGCCCTTCTCCGCTGGTTCGCCACCCAGGATGCCCAGTACCAGCAGTTGCTGCGAGCCGAACAGGAGCACGCCGCCCGCGCTCCGCAGCGGAAGACGGTCAAAGCCTTGATTTGCAGCGAAGGAGTGCCGCCCCAGCGTTTGCACACCCAGGGAGAGGACTACCTGCCTGTGACCCACTTCCTCCGCCGGGGCGACCCGAATCAGAAGGTCGCTGTCGCCCGCTTGTCCTTCCTGCAAGTGCTCATGCCGCATCCTGAAGCGCAGGAGCGGTGGTTTGTGCCGCCGCCCAAGGGCAGCCGGACCAGCGGCCAGCGTGCAGCTCTTGCGCGCTGGCTGACCGACGCCGATCAAGGAGCCGGTGCTCTCTTGGCCCGCGTCATCGTCAATCGCCTCTGGCAGCAGTACTTCGGCAAAGGATTGGTCCGCACGGTCAGCGACTTCGGCCTGCGCGGCGAACCTCCTTCCCACCCCGACCTCCTCGACTTCCTCGCCCGTGAATTGATCCGCCACCAGTGGAAACTCAAGCCGATCCACAGACTCATCGTCACCTCGGAGGCCTATGCCCGCTCCTCCCAACGCTTCCTGGAAAAACTGCAAAAGGACCCGGAGAATCGCCTGGTATGGTATCAACCGGTGCGCCGCCTCTCGGCTGAGGTCATCCGCGATAGCATCCTGGCTGTCAGCGGCCAATTGGATCGGACCATGTACGGTCCGGGCACTTTGCAACTCGATAGCCGCCGTCGGAGTATTTACTTCACCATGAAGCGAAGCAAGCTCATTCCCGCCCTCATTGTCTTCGACGCCCCGGATGGGACGGTGCACGTCGGCGAACGGCCCAGCACCACCATCGCTCCACAAGCGCTCCATCTGCTCAACAACCCCCAGGTCCGTACAGCAAGCCGGGCTCTGGCCCAACGTGTGCTCCAGGACAAGGCCCTGTCCCACGATCAAGCCGTCCGGCAAGCGTACCGCTACGTCCTCTGCCGGGAACCTTCCCCGGAGGAACTGGAAGCCGCCCTTGATTTTCTCGCCAGCGATGCTGAACGAGACCGGCTCGCCGCGTTCGCCGATTTTTGCCAAATGCTCTTTTGCCTTAATGAATTCCTGTACCGAGAATAGTTGACATTATCATGGAAACAATGATAGGTGAATAATATCACAAGTACGTATGCTGAAGCAGGGAAAAGAAATACATTTTGGCGGACCCCTGGACTGGTGAATAGGAGAAGGCTTCATGCTCACCGTGCCGCGTTATTTCGTATCTCCTTTGGGGGCGTATAGCAGCCGGCGAGAGTTTCTGCGCCGGGCCGGTGGAGGCTTCGGTTTGCTAGCGTTGGCGGACTTGCTCCACGCGGAACAAGCACGCAGCGTCAATCCCTTGGCACCGAAAAAGCCCCATTTCCCGGCGAAAGCCAAGGCCGTCATATGGCTCTTCATGAACGGCGGGCCTTCCCACGTCGATACTTGGGATTACAAGCCGGAGCTCGAAAAACGAGATGGCCAGGAACTTCCCGGCTTCGATCCGAACACCGGTTTTTTCAATCAGCAGGTGGGGCCGCTCATGAAGTCCCCTTTCCGCTGGAAGCAGCACGGGCAGTGTGGGAAATGGGTCTCCGAGTTGTTTCCTCACTTGTCCCGCCATGTGGACAAGATGGCGTTTATTCATTCACTCTGGACGGATTCTAACAATCATGCACCGGCCTTGTTCAAGATGAATTCCGGTATGAGTCGGATGGGGTTTCCTTGTGTCGGCTCCTGGGTTACCTACGGTTTGGGGAGCGAGTCGCAGGATTTGCCAGCCTTCTGTGTGATGTATGATACCTTGGGCCGGGGTATTCCCAAGGGTCACTCGCTGAATTGGGGTGCAGGCTTCCTCCCCTCCATCTATCAGGGGACTGCCTTCAAGCCGCAGGGACAACCGATCGACAATCTGGAACGCCCCGCGGACCTGTCCCCACAACGGCAACGGCAGCAATTGGACTTATTAGGACGTTTGAACCGTCTCCATACCCGCGAGGTGGACGACCCGGAGTTTTCCGCCCGCATGGAAACCTTCGAGCTGGCATACCGCATGCAGATGGCCGCTCCCGAAGCGCTGGACTTGAGCCGGGAAACCGAGGAAACCCGCCGCCTCTACGGCTTGGACCATCCCAAGGCGGGGCATTTTGCCCGCCAATGTCTGATAGCGCGTCGGCTTGTGGAGCGTGGCGTCCGCTTCGTGCAAATCTACAGTGGCGGTATGGAAAACGACCTCAGTTGGGATGGCCACAACAACATCGCCAAAAACCACAGCGGATTCGCCGCGGAAACAGATCAGCCCATCGCCGCCTTGCTGACCGATTTGGAACGCCGGGGCCTGCTCTCGCAAACGCTCGTGATCTGGGGCGGCGAATTCGGACGCTTGCCCATCGTGCAGAAAGGCAGCGGCGGACGAGACCACAACCCCCATGCCATGACCTATTGGCTCGCCGGAGGTGGAATCCGCGGCGGGGTCAGTTACGGAGCTACCGATGACATCGGCTTTAAAGCCGTGGAAAATCGCGTCAGCGTCCATGACCTCCATGCTACAATCTTGCACCTCCTCGGCTTGGATCACAAGAAACTTACTTACCGCTATAATGGCCGGGACTTCCGCCTGACCGACGTGTACGGCTCGGTCATCGAACCCATTTTGGCATGAGCTGGGAAAGGTTGACGAAAGCCATAGCGGCAGTTATTTGTGGTATAAAGATATCAATGACTCAAACTTGTGGTCGAGGAGGCCGGAACACGGGTTCCAGCCCGCCACAGAAACCGGAAGGTTTCGGGCCGGTTGTCTCATACCCGAAACACCTAGCATAAGGAGACCTGGCAATCCCTCCCCCTGATCGTAATACCCCGCCCCGTGCACCGGCTGGCCCCCGGATCAATGAGCAAATCCGGATTTCCCCTGTTCGCCTCATCGGCGTCAACGGCGAACAACTCGGCATTGTGGAGACACGCAAAGCCCTGGAGATGGCCTACGACGCCGGCTTGGACTTGGTGGAAGTGGACGCCCAAGCCCGCCCCCCTGTCTGCAAAATCATGGACTACGGCAAGTACAAATATGCCCAATCCAAAAAGACCCAGCAAAAGACCCACCAGCCCAAACTCAAAGAAATCCGCGTCCGTCCAAAAACCGGCGAACACGACATCGAAACCAAAATCAATCAGGCCCGCAAGATTCTCGAACACCACGATAAGGTCCAGGTGAACGTCCTCTTCCGCGGACGGGAAATGCAGCACATCGAAGAAGGCGAACGGGTCATGAAGCAAGTGCTGGAAGCCTTGCAAAATGATGCCCGCATCGAAGTCCCCCCGCGCTTGGAGGGGAAGCGGATCACGGCTATTCTGGCTCCCAAACCGGCTAGCGGGAAAGGGTCGGCTGGCAAAGCCTCTCCCGCTCCGCCAGCGGCTTCCCCTTCCCCGCCTGCCTCCGGGACCGCGGCGCCGGGCACTACCTCCGCCCCTAACAATACCCCAGCTTCGCCCGCCCAGAAGGTCTCCTCCTGAATCGCCCGGAGACCAGCCCTTTCTCCGCCTCGGCGATCTGCGCAGGAGTGAACGACCCGTCGCCTCAAGACGCGGGGTGGGTCGCCACCGCTGGAGTCTGCCGGTGAGCAAGGTGCGGTGCTCCCAGGGGCTGCCTCAAGTTGTTGCCTGGGCATCCAAAGATTGGAAACCCCGCGGACACTGGCAAGCTGACAAGCTGTTCGCAGGACCAAAGCCAGGCCATCGGGAAGGCTGCCGCGAATTCAAGCGGACTCTGCTTCCGAGGCTTGCTTGGGCGGATGGAATAGGAGCGCGAGCAGGAGGGCTGCCACCAACGCCGCACCCATCGAATACTGGAACACCGCCGGGTAGTTGACCATCGTCTTGTCCGGGACTACCGGATTACTCATGACGTAAACCTGGCGCAGATAGCCGCAGAGAACATTCGCGGCAAAAGGTCCGACTCCCAGGATGAGAACGTTGAACAATCCCTGAGCACTGGCTCGCACATCTTTCGGGAAGAACTCATCCACGAAGATGTACACCGTGGCGAAGAAAAAGGCATAGCAGATACCGTGGAGGACATTCACAGTGATCGCTGCCCACGGCTCCGGGTAATAGGTGAAGACGGCAAATCGGGCGGCATGCCCCAACACTCCCAGGATCATGGTCCAGCGCCAGCCGAGGCTCTTGAGGGCGTAGCCGAGAATGAACATGGTGAGGATTTCGGCGATCTGGCCGATCTTCATCACGGGTCCGACCCAATTGGCCGGGATGTCCACCCAACCGCCGTCTACTTTCGGACCCAGGAAGGTGAAGGTCCAATAGAAGAAGCTCTGGTGGACGGCCGCATCGATGAAGGTGACCAGAAAGAGGACGGCGATAAAGGGCTTCTTCAGATGGCGCATGGCTTTGAGCCAAGCCAGAGCGTCCGCTGCCGTCGCTGCCGGTTTGGGAGGCGTATGGGGTAGGCACAGGCTGAAAGCTGCTAGCAGGAGGGAAGCCACCCCCGCAACCAGGAAGATGCACCGCTTCATCGCCATGGAGTTTTCACCCACCAGCGAGCTGCCCAAAGCGGTACCCAGCCATTGGAAAAATCCCACCTCCGTCATGGGAGGCACGCGGCTCCAATCCACCAGCAAAAAGATAAAGGGCCAACTCGCCGCGATCCAGCCAATCGTTCCCCAGACGCGTATCGGGCCAAACTGCCGTTGCGGGTCCTGTAAGTTGGCGAAGGCAATTGAATTGGTGATGGAAATCGTCGGCACATAAAAGATGGAATGGACCAGCATTAAGCCGAAGAAAGGCCAGAAGAGCAGATTCACCTCCTGGGGATCGTTCGGATTAGGCCGGATGAAGAACAGGCCCAAGATCGCCACTCCGCCGACCAGATGGCTGAATGCCAGGAACTTTTCCGCTGCGAAGTGCCGGTCCGCAAACTGGGTGCTGAAAAAGAGCGCCACCAAAGCGCCGATGTTGAAAGCCCCGAAAATGAGCGGCAGTTGCCAGGTATCCTGGAAGCCTAGCTTCGGGATGTAATCGAAACCCAACTCGAACCAGGCGCCCCAGATGAAAAACTGCAAAAACATCATCGTGGACAGTTTGAACCGCAGCAGACCGTCTGCCGGACGCACCGGAGGATCCATCGTGCTCATGCCCATCTCCCTGCCAGGATACCGGAACTTTCGTGAAGCCGTAATGCCTACGATGCTAAAGAGTAACCTCCGCATCGGCAAGCGGAAACATCGGCCAGCGCTGAGGCTATTTCTCCCAGATTCGGAGAGGGGCATTGTGCGGATCGCGCAGGGTCTTCCGCTGGCTCTTGGTTCCCCACGATGCGGGGAATCCGGCTATTTCTTCTCGCAATTTGCGGGCCAAATTATATATTGGGCCATCAGAAGCTGTCTCTACTCTCCAGGCGGCCGGTGCTCCCCGGACAGCCTCGTGGAGTGGATGGAGTGAACCCTAACCGTGTATCCCAAAGGTGCAGGCCAGCTATGGAAACCTCGCCGGTGATTCGCAACGTGCCCGAACAGTCGGGGCAACTACTTTCGCACCATTCCTGGGCTTATCATGGAACGGAAGCCGGCCCAGCCATGCCGGCCGCGATTTCCGGGGTCCAGCAGGCGCGAGGAGCAAGGCGCCTCCGCAACGGCCTGGTTTTGATGGGCCTTCTGACACTCGCAATGGCTGGCGTTCAGGCAGCGGATGACATCGTCGTGCTCAAAGGTTCCACGGGAGCAGGCCAAGGGAAACACATCGTCCTTATCAGCGGCGATCAGGAATACCGCTCCGAAGAGACCATCACCCAATTGGCGAAGATTTTGGCCCACCGTCACGGCTTCACCTGCACAGTGCTCTACACAGTGGACCCACAAACCGGAACGATTAATCCCAATATCGGAAACATACCAGGATTGAATGCCTTGGAACATGCGGACCTCATGGTGATCTTCACGCGCTTCCTCAACTTGCCGGATGAGCAAATGCAACATATCGTAACCTATCTTGCCCGTGGCAAACCTGTGGTGGGATTACGCACGGCCACTCATGCCTTCAACATTCCCAAGGATCGTAAATATCACAAGTATTCCTGGAATTACAACGGAGAGGATTATGCAGGTGGGTTTGGCAAACAAGTCTTAGGGGAAACGTGGGTGGCACACCATGGCGCCCATGGAAAAGAGGGAACGCGCGGGCGGATTGCTCCCGGCCAGGAGAAGCATCCGATTCTGCGCGGCATTGGAGATGGCGAGATATTTGGGCCGACCGATGTTTATACCGTCCGCCTGCCGTTGCCGGGGGATAGCCTGCCGCTCGTGCTCGGAGAGGTGACAGCAACTTTACAGCCGGATTCTCCCGCTGTCCGCGGCAAAAAGAACGACCCGATGATGCCGATCGCTTGGGTCAAAACTTACCGTGGGGAAAAAGGTGCCACCGGGCGCGTCTTCACCACCACCATGGGTGCTTCGCAAGATTTTGCCAACGAGGCCACCCGCCGATTGATCGTCAATGCTTGTTTCTGGGCCGTTGGCCTGGAGGATAAGATTCCACCCAAGACGGATGTAACGGTGGTCGGCACCTTCACCCCCTCCCCCTTCCGCTTCAAGAGTCCCAAGGAATGGCAACCCGGCGTCAAACCTGCGGACCTGTTCCGCCCGTAACTTGCAGCAAGTGCACCGCGGCAGTTGCAAAATTAGCCTGGGGAATCCAGAAAATACTGAGCGATCGGACTGCCCACCTGCCGCTCCCAAGCGGCGAGCAGAAGGGAATACATCTCGCCAGGCCAGGGGAAAATCCGCTCGCCGCTGGAAGAAACCAACTGCCGTACTCCTGCTATGCAAAAGGCGGTTCCCACAAGCAGTAGCTCTTGGATCGGCTCTGCCGGGAGACGTTCCCTTCCCCCGCTTGGCTCAGCAGTCAGTTCACGCAGGTTCCACGGCGACTCCTGCACGGGAATGCCGTAACCCTGGCACAGCTCACGCAGGAATTGTACGCTGATGCTTTCCAGGACCGCATCGGCCGGCGGCAGTAGGATCGTGCCCCCACGAACCGCAACAATCGCGCCCAAAGGCGTATCTCCAATCCCCTCTTGATTCACCAGCACCGGCACCGCATGGGGCAGGCGTTTGCGACGTTCCGCCAGAAACCACATCAGGCGGCTGCGATGCTTGATCGCTGGCGGCAGGATGTCACTGGGGTGGGAGTGCTGCTGGCCGGTGATCTCCAGGGCGACCCCTTCGGAAAAAAACCGGCGGTACCGCTGGCGGGACAACGGATAGACCATCATGCCGGTGGTTGGCGAGCCATCGCTCTCCTTTCCCACAAGCCAACCGATTGGGCCTGGAGTGGCAAAGGTCACCACTTGCATCTCTGCCTTCTCGTCCAGGAGCCGGCCGTTGTGCGCGATCAGTTCCTTTGCGACGGCGGTCAGTTGGTCGTCGGAGTAAGGCAAAGCCAGGCCGCAGAGTCTACAGTGGCGGCGGAAGCGCTCCAGGTGCTGGGGCCAACGGAACAACTGCCGCTGGAAGGTCCGGGCATTATCGACAAGTACGGCACCATACACAAATCCGGCATCGGTCCACGGCAACGCCGCCTCCGCTTGCGCTAAAAACCGGCCATTGCACCACACGAGAGAATCGGACATGCCTGTATTCTAAGGGATATTCGGCCTCTTCCGGGAGGGCCTTATTCCGTAGCGACGGGACGCTCTCCTGGCCCAGAGATATAAGCGGACAGCAATTTTTCCAAAACTTGGAGCGTGCGGTGCACTGCTCCCTGCTGACTGCGTACGAATTCCTGGGCGATCTGCCCCATGCGTCGGCGGCCTTGCGGGTCTTGCAGCAGGCGTTCCAACTGAGGTTCCAGATCAGCGGCCTGAGGGACTTGGATCGCTGCTCCTCGTTCGACCAATTGCTCCGCCGCCTGGCGGAAATTCCAGACATGCGGACCGAAGAGGCAAGGAATCCCCTGCCCTGCCGGCTCAATCATGCTTTGCCCGCCGCGACGCCCATCCAGGCTTCCCCCCACAAAACCGACATCGGCCAAGCCCCACGCTGCCTGCAACTCCCCGATGGTATCCCACAAGATGACCGCGGGTAAAGCGGCCAGCGGTTGCGGGTGCCGAGAGCGGCGCACCCAAGACAGTCCTGTCTTCGCCACAAGCTGGGCCACCTCCTCAAAATGGTCCGGATGCCGCGGAACAAGGAGCAGATGCAGGCGGGGATAGCGGCGGCGCAAGTCGGCAAATACTCGCAGGACAATCTCTTCCTCCGGAGGATGTGTGCTGCCGGCGAGCCAGAGAATCGGCGGACCTGACGGGGCAGAAGGATCATCCGCAGCGAAGGAAGCGGGCCTCGGCCAGGGGAGACCCAACCAGCGTGCAAGTTCCTGGGTTTTCCCAGGCTGGTAATGCAGGGCGCCATCAAATTTGATGGAACCGGTCACCGTAATTTTTTCCGGTGGGACTCCCAGTTGGCGCAAGCGCTGGGCATCCGCTTCACTCTGCACGACAAAATGGCTGACTGGCTTCAAGAGCAGCCGCCATACCAGAGCCGGCCAGCGTTGCCAGCGTGCTGCCGTCCGCGGGCTGATCCGCCCGTTGACCACGCAGACTGGAATGTGCCGCCGGCGAGCTGCATCCAGAAAGTTTGGCCACAGTTCACTCTCGGCCAGGACTATCAGCCGCGGTTGGAGGGTATCCAGCGCTTGCTGCACCGCCCAAGTAAAATCGAAAGGCCAGGGGAGCACCGTCAGATCAGAGAATGTGCGCCTGGCTTCATCCAGTCCGCTGTCGGTGGAAGCCGAGACCACGACTCGCCAGTGAGGAAACCGCTTCCGAAAAGCCTGCACTAACGGAACCAAGAGATGGATTTCCCCCACGCTGACGCCGTGAAACCAGACGGCGGGCGGTTCCGCCGCACTTTTTGGTACCATCGGTCCTTTCCGCAGATGGATAGGACCAAAGAGCCGGGAGGGCAAATGGCGGCGATAACGGCCTGTACGAATGGCGCGCCAGAGCAGCCAGGGGAAGAAGCAGGACAACGCTAAGACGTAGCAAAGATTCAGGAGCATGGGCATCCGTTCCGCAAAGCCCAGGGAGTGTGAGGGGTGCGGCGTGGTGTCGGCTGTGCTCGCATCCTTAGCTGCCAGATGTTCTCAGCGTTTCCCGGATTCGAGCCGCATGTGGCAGTTCTTATACTTTTTGCCGCTGCCGCAGGGACAGGGGTCATTGCGGCCGACCTTCCTGCCGACGTTGCGAATTGGTTCGATACGCCGGGATTCGCTGCCGGTGTTGGTTTGCATGGCGGCCTGCTGTTCCTGAGCCTGGCGGGCTTGCAGGGCGGAGAGGGCGGCTTCATGCGTCGCCCGCGCCCCCGCCCAAAGTGCCGACAGAGCGGTGTCATCTCCCATCTCCTCCATGCGGAACACCGACTCCGTGATCCGTTCCCGCACCCCTTCCCACATCGCCTCGAACTCTTTCATTCCCTCTCGTTTGTAGACGATCTTGGGGTCTTCCTGGGCGTAACCCCGCAGGCCGACGCCGCTACGCAGGCTGTCCATGACCAACAGGTGGGACTTCCAGGCGTTGTCGAGTTGCTCCAGGATCAAGCCTCGCTCCACGGAGCGCATCTCCGGACGATATTTTTTGTCATAGGCATTGAGAATGCGGTGGAGGACTTGTTCCCGGTTCTGCCCGACGAAAGCGGACGCTTCCAGGTCCAGATGCAGGGTTTGTTTACACCAGTCGGCGAGTTCCCGTGCATCTTCTTCTTCGGCATGGTGAGTGCCGGAGAGAACCTCATCTACACGTGCCTCGATTTCCTCGAAATCTGCGGCGGGTATCGCTTGGGCGGAGATCTCCAACAACTTTTCCCGGATACGGCTGCGGGATTCCGTGCGGACGAACTCTTCCGTCAAGCCGAATTCAGCCAGCGTCTGGTTAGCGGCGTGGAAGAACCCATTGGGGTCGGCAAAGGCTTGGGGGTTACGCATGGTCACCAAAGCTGTACCCAAGCGTTGCACCGCCCAGTTGTAAAGCTTCTCCCGGTCGGGGGGATGTCCGCTGCTCATCTTTTCCGGCAGATAGAGCCGTAGGGCGTTGAGCACGGGGAACTCGATATCCTTTTTCCGGTACGCCTCCCGAATTTTGCGATAGAGGAACTGGCGGAGTTGATCCGTTTCCATCTCCAGCAGAGGAACGGGATCGATGCGGATATCGAATTTTTGCCGCATCCACTCGGCCAGGGATTCGGCGCCATAGGATCGGCTCAGATAACGCTGGCCATCCTGGAGATCGACAGCTAGGAGTTTTTCCTCGGCCTTGGCGATGAGGAATTCATCCAGGCGTTCGCGGGGAATCTTTTTCAATTCCCGATCGGTGTATTCCAGGCCGAAGCGGGCTTGCAGAGCACGGCAGAGTTCGCTCCAGCGCCAGTCCGCAGGGTCTTCATCGGGGTTGAGGTTTTCCTCGAGCAATTCCTGAATGATGGTGGGGATGGTTTGAACGGCTTTATCCTGAGCGTATTTGACGGCGTCCTCGAAACCGGAGCGGAACTCCGAGGCCTGGAACTCGATGCCGAGGCGGTTGGCGGCAAAGCTGGCGAAGCTGGCCGGGCCGTAGTCTGGGTCGAGGAAGCGCTGGATGGCCTTGTCCATTTGCCAGCGGAGCATGGCGAGGATTTCTGCCCGGGGATTCTTGCCGTCGAGAATCTCCTGGCGTTTGCCATAGACGCTCTTGCGCTGGTAATCCATGACTTCGTCGTATTCGAGGAGGTTTTTACGCTGATCGAAATGCCACTCTTCGACTTTCTTCTGGGCTTTTTCGATGCGGCGTGTGACCATGCGGGACTCGATGGCCTCGCCTTCCTTCATGCCCAGGCGTGTCAGGACGCTGGCCACCCATTCTGAGGCGAAGAGGCGCATCAGGTCGTCCTGAAGGGACAGGTAGAAGCGGCTGGAACCGGGGTCTCCCTGGCGGCCGGCGCGGCCGCGGAGCTGATTGTCAATCCGGCGGGAATCATGGCGTTCCGTGCCGATGATGTGCAGGCCGCCGAGTTCCGCGACTTTCCGTCCTTCCTCCTTCATCTTCTCCTTGGCTTCGATCTCTGCGACCGTTTGGATCCAGACGTCGTTGGGGACGTCGAGGCGAGTGGGGTATAAGGAACGTCCATCGGGGCCTTTGAGCTGTTTGAGGCGTGCCCAGGCGAGGGTTTCCGGGTTGCCGCCGAGGATGATGTCGGTACCACGGCCAGCCATGTTTGTGGCGATGGTGACGGCTCCCAGGCGTCCGGCCTGAGCGATGATCTCGGCTTCCCGCGCGACATTTTCCGGCTTGGCGTTGAGCAACTCGTGTGGTATCCCGCGCATCTTGAGCATGCGCGAGAGCTTCTCGCTTTTATCCACATCACGTGTGCCGATGAGGATAGGGCGGCCACTGCGGTGTATCTCTACGATCTCTTCGACGATGGCATCCCACTTTTCCTTCTCCGTGCGGAAGACGAGGTCGGGGTAGTTGATCCGCCGCAGGGGTTTGTTGGTCGGCACGACGAAGACTTCCATGCCGTAGATTTTCCAGAACTCGTTTTCCTCCGTTTTGGCGGTTCCGGTCATGCCAGCCCGCTTGCGATAGAGCTTGAAGAAGTTTTGCAAGGTGATGGTGGCGAGGGTTTGCGTCTCCTGTTTGATGCGGACGCCGTCCTTTTGGTGCTTGGCTTCAATCGCTTGGTGGAGGCCGTCGGACCACTGCCGCCCGTACATGGCTCGCCCGGTGTGCTCATCGATGATGACGATGCTCAGCTCGTGGTTTTCGCGGGGATCGCGGTCAATGATGTAGTGGCGATCCAGGTGGTAGAGGTGATGGGCCTTGAGGGCGTTGTCGATGAGGTGCGGCCATTCCATATTGCCGGCGGTGTAGAAGCTCTCGACCCCGGCCAGTTCCTCGGCTTTGCGGACCCCGGCGTCGGTCAAGTGGCAGGTCCGTTCCTTCTCCTTGATTTCAAAGTAAACGCCCCGAGGCGGCGGATTCTGCGGGTCCACACGCTTGGGATCAGGAGGGGAAAGTGTCGGCAGGTTGTCTCCTTCGGTGCCGGTGATGACCACGACGCCGGTGGCGGCGAGTTCCTTACGGGCTTTGCGTTCCAACTCGGTCAAAGCGCGGGCGATGCGATCGGCATCGGCGAAGCGGCGGGCATCCGAGAACGCTGGGCCACTAATGATAAGCGGCGTGCGGGCCTCATCGATGAGGATGTTATCGACCTCGTCGATGATGGCGTAGTTGAGCGGCACGCGCTGGACTTGGCGGTAATAGGGATGGAATTCCTCGTCGTCATGCCGGGCCAGTTTCATATTGTCGCGGAGGTAGTCGAAGCCGAACTCGCTGGCCGTACCGTAGGTGATGTCCGCCTGATAGGCTCGGCGGCGATTGTCCGGGTCCATGTCCGATTGGATGTAGGCGGCACTCACTCCCAGAGCGTTGTAGATGGGCAGCATCCACTCGCAGTCCCGGCGTGCCAGATAATCATTGACGGTGACGATGTGTACGCCCTTGCCTTCGAGGGCATTGAGGTAAGCAGGGAGGGTGGCCACCAGGGTTTTCCCTTCCCCTGTGACCATCTCCGCGATGGCTCCCTGTTTTTCGCCGTAGCCGTGCAGAATCATGCCGCCGATGAGCTGGACGTCGTAATGCCGCATGTTTTTGGTCCGGCGAGCGGCCTCCCGACAGGCAGCAAAGGCTTCCGGCAGGAGATCATCCAGCGTTTCCCCGGCAGCCAGGCGCTTCTTGAATTGCACCGTCAGCTCTTTGAGTTCCGCGTCGCTGAGAGCTTGCATCCGCGGTTCCAGCTCATTGATCCGCGCTAGGGGACTGCCGGGAATGACAATGTGCGTCTCGCTGTTCTTGGGCCGGTAGTACCCCAAAGATTTGATCTTACGTTCATTGGCCGAGCCACCCATCAGACGGGCCAGAAACTGCACGCACCCTTCTGCGAAGGTGTTAAACTTCTCCCCCAGACGCTCCCAGAAGGTCGGCTCCAGGGCAGCGGTTTGCGTCATAGACATCGCAGTCGTTCTCCTACAACCAGGCAGCGGCGGGTGATTCCTCAAGCTACAGAGGCGTTCCCTTTCGGGTCAATATCATCCGTTAAGGCCTCTAGTACCCGGGTGCAACCAAATTTTCTGGGGGTTCCCTGCCGGGCAGCTCTGCTAGTCTGGGGAAACACCTCGCGGGTTCAGCCCCCACCCCCAGAGAATCTAGTTACACCCTAGTACCCCGAATCCGCCGCCGTTGAGGCGGATTATCCCCATTCAAGGGAATCCGCCTCCCTTTACTTATTGGATAGGAGTATTCTACTTTCTCGTTGCAGGAAAATGGAAATGTCTTGCCAGAAAGAGGTGGGCCAGAGCCGAAATTGGGAAAATGGAAACCAGGATGGAAACCAGGGTCGAAAATGGCAGTGGCGGCGGTCTCCGAGAAGAGCGAAAGGTGAGGGGAAACTGCTAACGGAGTGTCTGACGGCGGGGGATCATTCGTATTGCAGCACTTCCGGGATGCGCGTGCGAACAGCTCGCCAAGCGGGCCACAATCCCGCCAAGGCGGCGCTGCCGATTGCTACCGCGGCGATGCCTCCCGCTTGCCTCCAGGGCACGACGATATCGAAGACGAAGCCGGACTCTTCCACCATGATCACGTGAAGGATGTACCATTCCAGGGGTAAGCCGACCAGAAAGCCGATGAGGGAGCCGAACACGCCCAAAAGCAGCGCTTCCGCCAGCACGCTCAGGAGTACCTGGAGAGGGGTCGCACCGACGGCCAAGAGCAAGCCCAATTCCCGGCGCCGTTGCAAGACAGAGATGAGCAACGCCGTCACTACTCCCAGGGCCGCCACGATCCCCACGACCACCTGCTGGGCGTAAGCGAACAAATACAAACGCTGGATCAAGTCGGTGAGAAAATGCCGCAGGGAATGGCGGTCCGTCACGAATAAACCCCGGCTCTGGGCATAATTCTGCAAGTGCAACTGGCCGAGTTGTTGACCTTGGGCATCCGGCCGGAGGAACACATGGCACATGTCCACGAGGTGATCCCCAAACAATTCCGCATAGCGACGGCGATCCAGAAACACCGTCCCGCGGCTCCAGGAGTAATCCCGCACTGTCCCGATCATGCGGAAATGGAGCGGGCCATTTGGCCCCGGTAGTGTGATCGTGTCTCCGACTTGAACACGGTGGCGGCGGGCGAAGTTCTCGCTGACCAATACGTCGTTGGTACCGGGCAGGTCCAGGAATTTTTCCAGGTCTGGCAGGCCGACCGGGACGCGTTCCCGCGTGGCGCGCACATAATCGACAGCATCCACTGCTAGTAAATACACAATCGTGCCGTTGTACTCCGGGCGCGAGTAGCGGATGGCCATGACGTGGTCCACCCCCGGCAACTGCCGCAATTCCTCGACAACTTCCGCGCTCATCGGTGAGTTCGACGTGTTGGCCGACATCATGTTGCCATTGAAGACGAAGTAGTCGGCCTGCACCACTTGGTCGATCCAGGCGATGACGGGTTCCTCGTTGCTACGGCCTACGCCGGCGGTTTGGAACATGAGAGCAACGCCAGCGGCCAAGGCTCCGAGGACAACCCCGGTGCGTCCCGGAGCGCGGGCCAGATTGTCGAAGGCCAGGCGAACCACAAACGGGAAGCAAACCTGGACCACAGGCCGCAGGACGGGAACCAGAAATTGGACAATCAGCGGAGCTGCCAGGAGCAGACCCACGAGCAGTACAGCCATGCCACCAATGGAGCCAGTGCGGGTGCTCGGCAGGTGATGACGTAGGGCGATCGCTGCTAGGCCGCCGCCGATGAATAAGAGACAAGTGGCGTAATGGAGCAGTTTCCAGACGGGTGTGCGGCGTTGTAGGCCGCGCCGAGCGGCACGAGCGGGATCATCGTTGGCCGCTTGCAAAGCAGGAAGAAAGGCGGCTAGCACCGCGACGACCACACCCGCAGCCACCGCCCAGACCGCTTGGCGGCTATCGAGCCGCTCAGGCTGAATCTCCGGGTTGAGGAACATGGAGGCCAGCTCTTCCCGGAACTGCCACAACGCCGTTTCCGCCAATAGGATTCCCAGTGGAATACCGGCCAGAGCGCCGAGCAATCCGAGGATCGTCGCCATCAGGGTGAACAGGCCCACGATCTGCCAGCGGGTGGCTCCCAAGGCGCGGAGGATACCGATGTCGGGTTGCCGTTCGGCCACCGTCACCACCATAGCGTTGTACACGAGGAACAGTCCGACAATCATGGACCCCAGCGCGCAGATGTAGAAGGCCAGTTGCAGGCCGCCGACGACTTCCTGTGTGCTCTGCCGCTGGGCGTCGGGAGTGCGCACCGCCGCCCGGCCTGCCACCACGGCATTGACCAGACGCTCCACCGTTTCGATGTCCGCCTGCGGTTCGAGATACAAGTCAATCCGGTTGACCTTCTCGGTCCAGCTCTGCTCCATGGCGTATTCCAGAAGCGGACCGCCCAATGCGGCGGCGGGAGGCACAGGCCGCACAACCCGCGCCGCCTGACCCACACTCATGCCGATCAGATTCTTTCCCAGGCTGCCCAGGGGTGAGTCGGGGGCGAAGTCCACCACTCCGACCACCAGGCAGTCTACATCCCGCAGGGCATGGCGGAGGCGCAAGGGTTTTCCCTGGAGGCCCGAACTGACCAAGGCGTCGTAGATCGAACGCGATACGACCACCAAGCGCCCTGGCAAGCGATCCCACAGCTCCGCCGCACGCGCAAAGTCTCCTTCCTGCACGGCCGTAAGAATCGGCAGGAGTTGCCAGCGAGGAAGCTGGGCCAGCGGCGTGACCTGGACCTTGAGCGGATTATCGCTCTGGAGAATCTGGGATGACACCTCCGCGCCTAAAAGCACTGCCGAGCGATTATCGAGGTCCGGAAGGGTGACGCGGTCGTACACCAGCGGTTCGACGGCTTTCAAGCCGGGAATGCGAGCGGCGCGAATCTCGCGGACCAATTGACGTAGCACCCCGGCCTCGCCATTGCTCACGTACAGGGCCGCTGTATCGATCGGAGTGGTCGTCTCTTGGGCCGCTATCTCGATGCACCGATTGAGAATGCGGGCAGAAATGAGAGTCGCTACGCCTAGGGCAATACTGGCCACAATGAGCAAACCGCGCTCCCAGTGCAACTGGAGATAGCGGCGGCTGAGCAGACTGTACACGGTGGCGGCCATCCGGGGCTGACTCCCATTCCAAAGTGAGCGGTCAAGCCGAGCTGCACGGGGCTGGAATCTTCGGCACTGGATTATCCGATTCGATACGGCCGTCCCGGAGGCGAACCAAGCGCGTGCCGTAGGCTGCCGCTGTCGGATCGTGGGTTACCATGACCACCGCTCGGCGTCCCGGCTCCGGTAAGCGGGAGAGCAAGGTCAAAATCTCCCGGCTGGTTTGCGAGTCGAGATTGCCCGTCGGCTCGTCACAGAGTACGGCTTCCGGGTCCGCCACGATGGCACGGGCGACGGCCACCCGTTGCATCTCACCGCCGGATAGCTCATCCGGGAAGTGGTCAGCGCGATGCGACAGCCCCACCTGTTCCAGGCATTCGCCCGCACGCTGAAGGGCCTGGCGTCGGCTTCGGCCCGCCAATAGCAGCGGCAGCGCGACATTCTCCGCGGCCGTCAACGTCGGTAGGAGATTGAAAGCCTGGAAGACGAAACCGATCCGTTCGCGCCGTAGCAGTGATCGCTGCCGATCGCTCATCGCCTGCAAATCCTGGCCGTGAAACAACGCTCGCCCAGTAGTCGGCGTATCCAACGCCCCCATCAGGTGCATCAAGGTTGATTTTCCGGAACCTGATGGCCCCATGATCGTAACGAACTCGCCCGGACGGATGGTCAGCGATACTCCTTGCACGGCCGGCACCGTCCGCCGCCCTTGAACATACACTTTCGTCACCTCAATCAATTCCAGCATGACCGAAAATGTTCCTTTCTCGCAGCTCACCCCGTTGCACGTGGTATGTCGGCGGCTGTTCAGACAATACGGAGACCGTGCAGGCGTTGGACCTTCCTCTCCTCTCCGATGGCCTTACCTCACTACCTTATCCTTGGGTTTCAGACGGCCAGCTTGCGGTAGCGAATCCGCCGGGGTCGAGCACCTTCTTCGCCCAAGCGTGCCCGCTTCTGCTCTTCATACACCGCGTAGTTCCCTTCGCACCAGATCACTTGGCTGTCCCCCTCAAACGCCAGAATATGCGTAGCGATCCGGTCCAGGAACCAGCGATCGTGGGAGATGACCACGGCGCAACCGGCGAAGTTCAGCAAGGCTTCCTCCAGCGCCCGCAGGGTGTCTACATCCAGATCGTTCGTAGGTTCATCGAGCAAAAGCAGATTCCCGCCGCTGCGTAGCAGTTTTGCCAGATGGATGCGATTGCGTTCCCCACCAGAGCAATCTCCCACTTTCTTCTGCTGATCCGGACCCCGGAAATTGAAGCGGGCGCAATAAGCCCGGCTGGCGATCCGCTGCTTCCCCAGTTGCAAATACTCCGCCCCACCCGTGATCTCCTCGAAGATGGTGTTGTTATCGTTGAGATGATCCCGATGTTGATCCACATAGGCGATCCGCACGGTCGGCCCGATGATCAGCCGCCCGCCATCCGGTTGTTCTTGACCCGTAATAAGGCGGAAGAGCGTGGTCTTGCCCGCTCCATTGGGGCCGATGACCCCCACGATTCCACCCTTCGGGAGATTGAAGTTGACGTTTTCGAACAGGACCGTGTCGCCGTACACCTTGCGGAGGTTTTCGGCGCGCACCACCAGGTCTCCGAGGGGTGGTCCCGGAGGGATTTGAATGGTCAGTTCCCGTTCTTCGAGATCGATCTGTTGCTGCTGGAGTTTTTCGATGGCCGCCAAGCGGGCTTTGTTACGGGCCACTCGGGCCCGGGGTGCCATGCGTGCCCATTCCAACTCACGCTGCAAGGCCTTCTGCCGAGCCGTCTCTTGCTTCTCCAGCATCTCGAGCCGCTTTTTTTTCTGCTCGAGCCAACCGGAATAATTTCCTTGGTAAGGGTAACCGCGGCCGTTATCCAGTTCGAGAATCCACTGCGCGACATTATCAAGGAAGTACCGATCATGGGTCACGGCCACCACCGCGCCGCGATACTCCTTGAGATGTTGTTCCAGCCACTCCACGCTTTCCGCGTCCAGGTGGTTTGTCGGTTCATCGAGCAGGAGCAGATCATAGGGATGAAGCAAGGCCTTGCACAAGGCGACACGCCGGCGTTCGCCCCCGGAGAGATGGTCCACCAAGGCGGTGGGCGGCGGCAAGCGCATGGCCTCTATCGCCACTTCCAAGCGATGGTCCAGGTTGTACGCATCGCAGGCGTCGATCTGGGCTTGAACTCGTTCCATCTCCTCCGACAATTTGTCGAAGTCGGCATCGGGCTGACCCATCGCTTCGCCGATCTCTTCCTGCCGGCGCAACAAGGCCCGGATGGGCGCCACCGCCTCTTCCAGTTGCTCTTGCACGGTGGTGCCTGGCGTCAGGCGCGGTTCCTGGGGCACATAGCCGATCGTGGCCCCTTTGTCCGGATAGGCTTCTCCCATGAAATCCTTATCCACACCAGCCATGATCCGCAGCAGTGTGGACTTTCCGGCCCCGTTCGAGCCGATGACGCCGATCTTCGCACCATAGTAAAAGTACAGGGTGATGTCCTTGAGCACTTCCTTTTTGCCGTAGTGCTTCGTGAGATGGTTGATGCTAAACAGGTACCGCTCGCTCATATGTTCCTCGGCTGGACAGGTCGTGGTCTCCTACTCTGCCATTCTAGGTACATCGGCTTGGCTCAGGGACCGTTACTGCACCCTCAGCGTCCCTGACACCGACGCAACCGCCGATAACCCCAGGAGATACAGGCTGCACGGAAGACAGGAATCACCAGGCGGAAACCCTTCGCTCTACTTCCTCGATCTGCTGGGCGGCGTCCAACGCTAGTCCGGGTGGGAGGTAGGGTATCCGCAGGAAAGGGATAGCCACCAGAGTGATTACGACCAGCGAGGGATCGCAAAGGAACAGTAAGACTGAAAGAAAGAGAGCCGCAAAAAATAATCTGTCCCCACTGCGGGCCAAGGGTACTGACCTTCGGGAGCGACGCGATCTCCCAGCCACGAGTTGATGTCCCCAGGGAATGGGGCTTGCTCACCGCCGCCAAGCACGGACCGGACGCAGAGCTGGGTCCTTGGACTGATACTCCCAGACGATCTCGCCGTCAGGCGCCAACTCGATGATGCGGCCATTCGGTGGATCGTTCATCAAGGTGATCAAGGTGTTGCCATTGGGCAGGCGCTGGGCGGAGTTGGGATTATTGCAGTTGTAACTCCACACCAATTTCCCCGTTTTCAGATTGTACTCGGCGACCCGATTGTACTCGCACACCAGCACTCGTTCCTCGTCGATGGGTTCGATACTCTGCATGTGATTCATCCGGGCAAAGCTATGGGTGTCGCGGAGTTCCTTGAGCTGCAAATCCAGGCGGAAGCCGGTTGACCCCTGGGCGACGTTCCGCACGAGTAAGGTTTCGCCGTTGGGGAGGCGGCAGCCGGAGATAATATCAAAAGCCGGCCGGCTATAGATCGCCTTCTGCTTCCACTGTTTGTCGAAGAGATAAACATTATTGCGAGCGATGATCTGAATGTCATCATTGGGAAGGACATAGATGGCGAAGGGTTGTTGATTGATGAATTGGGCGCGGATTTGCCGGCCATCGGCGTCAAAGACCAGGACCCGGCTGGTGTTGGTGTCCGCCACGAGAATCTGACCGTTGGACAGCCGCTTCATGTCGCAGGGGTAGTTCAGTCCTGTGATGCTCCACTTTTCCTTGAGATCGGCACCGAGTGAGACGACGCGGCCTTGGGAATAGCCCCGGATGTCAATCTCGATGATTTCCGTTACGCCGCGGATGCGGGGTTGGTATCGGAAGTCAGCGAGGGAAAGCTGTTGTCCCTGTTCCTTCCACCATTGCAACCAGGCATCGCGGGTTTTGGTGAGGGATTGCGGGTCTTTGCCGAAGCGGCCATTGGGCGGATGTTTTCCTCCGCTCAGTTGCAGGAGAAGGTCCTCAAGTTGCCAGAGGTGGCCGCGGGGCAAGTCCGGGATGAGGGCGAGGAGTTCGGGCAAGTATTCCGACTCGCGGGTGGTCAGGAGCAGCGTCCAGAGGGCTGTGTACTTAACCTCGATATCCTTTTCTCGGCGCACGGCGTCACGGACTTGGGGATAGGCATCCGGGAGGCGGATGCGGCGGTTGGCCGGGCCGCCTTCGATCAAGGCGATCATCGCCATGCTGCGGCGAATGGGATGGCGGTCTTGCAACGCTGCCAATAGAGCCGGCTCGGCTTGACCATCGGGCGTTGCCGCCAGACTGATGAGAGCCTGACGGATAACTGATAGCACATTGTCGTCATCCGTAGCAGAGGGGAGGAACTCCAGCAGGGCCGGCACGGTCCCCGGCGGTTTTTGCTGCTGCAAGGCCCGCACCACCGCGGCCAGAACTTGACCCTGCGGGATCGTCTCCAAACGTTGCAAGGCCTGCTGCGCTCGATAGCGGACTTCCGGATCCGTGTGCTTGAGGGTGGCTTTCAAACGCCCGATCGCAGCAGCGCCGTATCGTTCCACCTCTTTGACCGCTCGCAAGCGTTCCTCAAAGGAATCGGCACCAAACTGCTGAATCCAATGGTCCAACTGATTCAGCTCGTTTTCTTTGAGCGTCCGGTTGCGAAGATACTCCAGCAGTCCCTTGCCATCCTTAGGGTCCAACTGGACGCGGCTGAGTAGCTGCTCATCACTGAGCACTTCCGCCGCCGGGGAATCCGCGGGGTCATTCAGCGGCGGGCGCCGTTGAATCGGTGCCAATTCTACAATCTGTTCACCGTTTGCAATCTGTACACGTACTCCAGGAGGTAAAACTTGTCCATTGGGGCGATCGGCGAGTAGCCTGAGAGCAAGGAGGATAGCAACACGATCATCTTCCTCTTTCGTTTGTGGCCTGTTCTGTTGTTTCACCCCGCTTTGTGTGGCCACGACTCGGAGGGGATCGTTCCGAGGTGGCGGGGAGTTTTCCCGTGCCGAGAGGGTACAAGTCATGACCCATACCAGCGCCACGGCCCACCAGCGCACCAAGCCCCACCTCATAGCTAGTCCTCCCGGAGAATCGGAGGCTAAAATCTTTGGCATGAGCACATCATCTTCAATCATATCATTTCACAGCTAGTTTCCCACTTGGAAAAAGGTTGTTAATTTGGCCACGCCAGGTTGCTGCCCGCCCGGTGGAAGGAACCCAATGTGGGAGCCGGTAGGAAGGAATTGCATGTGGGATGAGGCGACGGTGTACAGAAAAGCATCGGGGCAGGCCTGCGCGATCCGCGAGCGGTGAAGTGCCGCCTTTCCAATACAGCTTTCGACCGCTCGCGGAGAACTGCGGCGGTCCGATTGGGATAGTTTGGGATCCACTGCATTTTTTTCGAGGTATAGGCATCAGCCCTTGATGACGCCGATCGGTCTCATGCGGGCGACTTTGCGGGACAAGTCGGCTTGGTGGACGACTTCGACGACAGCATCGACGTTTTTGTAGGCTTGGGGTTGCTCTTCTGCCAGGCCGCCGCGGCTCGTGGCCATAGCGATGATTCCTTGGGCTTCGAGTTGCTTTTCCACGACCCGATCGCTGGCGGCGGCCTTAGCGGCGGTCCGGCTCAGTGCCCGCCCGGCCCCGTGGCAAGTGGAGCCGAAACTCTTGCTCATACTTCCCGCACTGCCAACGAGCACCCACGAGGCCCGGCCCATGTCCCCCGGAATGATCACCGGCTGGCCCACACTGCGGAAGGCTTCCGGCACTTCCGGATGGCCCGCCGGAAAGGCCCGGGTAGCTCCCTTGCGATGCACCCAAACGCGCTTCGGCTTGCCGTCAATGATGTGTTCCTCCAGTTTAGCGATGTTGTGAGCCACGTCGTAAAGCAGCTCCATACCCAGGTCCTGCCAGGAACGGCCAAACACCTCTGCAAACACCTCCCGCGCCTGATGCATGAGCAATTGTCGGTTGCAGAAGCCGAAGTTGGCCGCCGCCCGCATGGCCGCGATATACCGCTTGCCTTCCGGAGATTCCGCCGGTGCGCAGGCCAATTGCCGGTCGGGCAACGTGAAGCCATATTTGCTGGGGCAGCCCCGAAACAGCGCCAGGTAGTCATCACAGACTTGGTAACCCAGGCCGCGGCTGCCGGAATGGATCATCACGCAGACCTGGTTCTTTTCCAGGCCAAACACCTGGGCGACGGCTTCATCATAGATGGCGTCCACCACCTGCACTTCCAGGAAGTGGTTGCCGCTGCCCAACGTTCCGCACTGCTCGGAACCGCGCCGGACAGCATGGTCCGACACCTCGTCGGGGTCCGCGCCTTCGATGCGGCCCAGGGCTTCCGTGTGCAGCAAGTCTTCCGGTACGCCCAGATCCCGCTCGACGACAAAGCGCGGGCCTTCCGCCATCAAGCGGCGCGTCTCTTGAGGATTGAAGCGATACTTCCCGCCCCGTCCCACACCAGCGGGGATAGTCTGAAACAGACGGCGAACCAACTCTCGCAGGCGCGGCTGCACCTCGCTATAAGTCAAATTGGTTTTGACTAGCCGCACTCCGCAGTTGATGTCGTATCCTACGCCGCCGGGAGAAATCACCCCGCCTTCGGAAGGGTCGGTGGCGCAAACTCCCCCGATGCAGAAACCGTAGCCCCAGTGAATATCCGGCATGGCCAGACTAGCCACCTGAATGCCGGGTAAAAAGGCCACGTTTGCCACCTGCTCCGGGGCCATATCGGCGCGGATCGACTCGATCAACGCCTCATTGGCGAAAATGATCCCATCAACCCGCATCCCCGGCTTGTAATCCCGCGGGATGCGCCAGCGAGTCTCGTCCACTTTTTCTAAAGGACCAGCATATGCGGCTTTCATGGCTTGCCTCGCTCCTGCGTCCTGCCCCGAAAAGCTTTGCACCTTCGCCCAGCTCCGGTGATCATCCCCCCACCCGTCACTATCGTGCAAAATAAGCCCTTCCCAGTCCAGGCAGCCCATTATATGCACTCAGCTTCCCCTGAGCAGTCCGTGATCTCGCCCTTGGCCGAGTCCGGAGGATACGCCAGTACCCCCTACCAGACGGGCGAGTTTCGGCCCGGAGTTACCCCTCTGTATGACAACGGAGGGCAGTGGGTCAGAATAGCGCTGGGAGTTTGCCCCTCCCGCACTACAATGTCCGGGCCAGAGTCGGTGCCGGTTGGCAACCTGCCCCATCCCATTCCCGGAGTCAGACCCATGCTTGGCATCCCGCAGTTGCTCAGCGAATTTGATCACGAGATGGCCAACACACGCAAGGTCCTGGAACGGCTGCCGGAAGGGAAACTATCCTGGAAAGCCCATCCGAAATCCAACAGCATCGGTTGGGTCGGCACGCACGTGGCCAATATCCCCCGCTGGCTTGTACTGACTTTGCAGCAAGAGTCTCTGGATTTGGCACCATCCGGAGGAGAACCCTATCAGGAAGTACCACGGGATTCCGTTGGGGCTATCCTAGAGCTGTTCGATCAGAACGTGGCGGCGGCGCGGTCTGCTTTGGCGGCCGCTCAGGAAGAGGCTTTGCACCAGCCTTGGACACTCCTCCGCGGCGGCACCGTGATCTTCTCCATGCCGCGCTGGATGGTCATCCGGCTGTTCGTCATGAACCACTTGATCCACCATCGTGCCCATCTCTGCGTCTATCTCCGCTTGAACAACATCGCGGTGCCCGGCCTGTACGGCCCATCGGCAGACGATGCCACTTGATGCGGCAAGCCGAATAGAGATAGTACCGGTATTTTCTCAATTCCTGCTAAGCCCTGCTCTGTCCCCATCCCAACGGGTTAGACGGCAGGGTCATGGGAAGTTTAAAGCTATGGGAAGGCTGGCCATGAGGGGCGGGAGCTGAGGAGCGGCCAGCCAGCGGTCAGATGTCCACGATAACTTCAGCCAGAAAGGTGCCATCCGGCAGTTGTTCCACTTTCAGGCCATGATAGGTGATGGCTTTGACTTCGTGCCCCGGAAGATGCCGCTGCGGATCGAAGGGTTCACCCCAAGCCGTGGCTTGGAGTCCCTGAGAGTGCACCTGAACATCGAAGCGGGAAAAGACCCAATGCTGCTCGTCGAAGGTCAATAGGAGGGTGCGAAGCCAATCGAACAGGAGTAATTCCCGATCTTCGCCTTCGATCCTAAAGATTTGAGCGGTCTGGGGACGGACGCTGGTTATATCTTCCAGCAAGGTAGCGAATAAGGCCGTTGCCGCCTCGGCAAACAGGGTGTTCAAATCGGCGGCACGGATGCGCAGTCCCAAGTCCGCGGTGTGCTCGAAAAGTTCATACATGCCGGTCTGGAAATCTCCCTTTTGGCCCTCTAGCAGAAAGCGCACGGTTTGGATCCGGCTTTACCAACGCACGACGGCGGTTCCCCAAGTCAACCCCGCGCCGAAGCCGCTGAGGACAACCAAACTACCCTCCCGGATTCGTCCTTCCGCCAGGGCTTCCTCCAGTGCGATGGGAATGCTCCCCGCCGAAGTGTTGCCGTATTTTTCCAAATTGTTGAACACCTTGCTGCGGGGAATGTGTAAGACATCGATGGCCGCATTGATGATCCGGATGTTGGCCTGATGGGCGATGTACAGGTCAATATCGCTGGTTTGAAGCTGAGCGGCTTTGAGGACATCCTGGATGGTATCGCACAAGATGCTAACCGCCCAGCGGAACACCGCCCGTCCGTCCATGAACATGTAGTGTCGGCCTTCGGCCAAGTCTTGGGGCGTGGGGGGCCGGCGGCTCCCACAGCATTCACGCATGAGGAGCGGCCCGCCATGACCATCCGAACCAAGGCTGTAGGCCAAAAAGCCCTGTTCCGGGGAACCTGGTTCCACGAAAACCGCTCCGGCACCATCTCCGAAGAGCGGATAGGTTTTGATGTCATCCGGATTCAGGATGCGGCTGTTGGTATCCCCACCGATAACTAAGGCACGTTCGCTCAGGCCAGCTTTGACGTACGCCGCCGCCGTAATCAGGGCATACATGAAACCGGCACAGGCCGCTTCCACCTCGATGGCGGGACCGACCAGCCCCAGCCGATCCTGCACAATGCAGGCGGTGGAGGGGAAGGACATATCGGGCGTAAATGTGCCCAAGACCAGTAGGTCGCAGTCCTTCGCGCTCAGCCCTGTTTTAGCGAAGAGGTCTTGGGCCGCTTCCACGCATAAGTCCGAGGTAGCTTGATGCGGGGCGGCGTGGCGCCGTTCCAGGATGCCCGTGCGCTTGACGATCCAATCCGAATCGAAGCCCAGCCGAGCGTGCAGGTGGTGGTTGTCGATGACCTGATCGGGAACGTATTTGCCAGCACCGACGATTTTTACCCCCATGAGGGTCCGGCAGGGGGGTCGCGGCGAGGTCCGCTCCGGCGCGTGATCCGCACTCGGCATCGGAGCGGGGGACCGCTCTATATTGGTCAGGAGTGGGAATTGTCGCATGCCTCTATCCCGTAAAACTCAGTCCGCCACCGAGCTGCACTCCAAACGCTCGGGTGAGCCATGATAATGGATGGCTTAGCTAATCTGGAGTCAATTGTCCCCCTCCGCTATGTCACTTTTTCCCAATTCCTACGCAGGCCTGTGGCGTGCTTGCCCACGTTATCGTTCGGCCCCACTGTCGAGAAAGCGTAATAAACCAAGCAAGGCGTGGGCAGTCGCATCGAGCCGGATGTTCCCATCCCGCGGGGACAGATGAAACGCCCCGATGAGCATGTGTGCCCGGAAGGCGTTGTCGAAGTGCCGCGTGTTGGCCTCGGTATATTGCAAACCGGCCAAGTAACGAGTGGCATCCACCACGGCAGTAGCATAACGGCCAAAACGATCCCGATCGGGAATCTGGCGAGTCACTTGGCAGGCTGCGGACAATGCCAGAACGAGCAAACCAGTTTCCGGTCCGGACGGGGTCTCCACAAGTCGGCCATCGCGGAATTGCCGGAAGCCACCAGCCCACTGGGGCAAGCGGGGATCCGTCACTGGGATTTGCAGGGTGCAGAGCCAATCGGCGGCTTCGCAGACAGCCGTCGCCGCTTCCGCCTCCTGAGTCTGGATAAACCATTCCGAGGCTGCCAGGATCAGGGATGCCGCCAGAAGCGGATGCGGATTCGCCCGGAAACGGGCACGATAATGACGCAAACCTCGGCGGATCAACTCCTGCTTCTCCGAAGAAGGGCGATACCGATAGCTACTAGCCACAGCCCACAACGCCCAACCGGGATGCTCGTACTCGCCGTGGGGGTACTGCCGCAAGGGATCGCCGGCAGGATCGTCGATGTAATGAATGGAACCATCCGGTCGGCTCTGGCGGCGGAGAAACAGAGCTAGTCGTTCCGCCTCGTCGAGAAGCCGCCCTTCAACCGACGGCAGAGCGTGGATCGCCAGGATGACGCTTGCGGCAAAACCCACACGATTGCAGACATCAGACGGGGCGCGGGGAATGCGCACTTGGGTATCCTGGGTATCCACTGGGGCAGCGGCGAGTAAGGTCAGAATCGTCTGGCCTGCTCCGATGGCGTACTTCTCCTCGCCACAGAAACGGGCGGCCAAAGCCAAGGCCATCGCGGCGCGCGCTTGCGCCAAATCGTCATCCCCCTCGATCGGCTCGCGTAATGCGGGATTGAAGCCATAAAGGAACCGGCCGTGCGTCTGATGCCGACGATGGAGCCACTCGGCTCCCCAAAGCACCCCTCGCACTGCCGCTTGGGTGGTAAACGGATAGGCGACCAGCGGATCGAACCGCTTGAGCGGGATGTCCTGAGAAGAACGGGAAGTCACTCGATTCCCAGAAGTAGCTGAGCCAAGCGATCCTGCGCTGCCTGAGGCGGCTGAAGGGCGAGTCGGAACATCGCCAACAGCAGGAGGTGCTGCCTCTTTCGGAGCCGGTCGAGTCGGAGCAACTTGTCCCTGAGGATGCTGGGGATAGCTCGGATATGCCGCACTCCACCCCAGGATTCCCCCCACGGCCATCCCTGCCGACAGAAACAACCCCGTCCGGCGACGCATGCGACGCTTCCTCCTGCTTCCGTCCTGACCTCAGACAACTCACGGATGCTACGCAAAACCGCCTCAGAACGCAAGGTGAGCCGGACCGGTTCCTTCATCTACGGTTCATGCCCCCTCGGACCGCTCTGACCGCATAACATCGATACCTAGACGTGATGGATCGATTGAAACCTCAGCGGCTAACAAATCGGATCAGATCCGATCGGCCAGAAGACCTGATCGCTTGGTAAACGCGACGGATCGAAAACGAGATCGAAGGAGAGGAATCACACCAAACCCCACAAGCGTCGCAATCCCCATTCTCCTAGCAGGAAAAAGGCGAATAGGAAGAGCCACAACGGCAGGAAGCCTTGGGAGTGGTCCCGGCGCCAGTCGGGGTAGTAGCGAGGTTTGGGGCGCGTCCAAGCGAAGGTGTGTTGTTTGAGTTCGCGCAGGGCTTGCGGCAGGTCTTCCAGGCGCAGCGCCTTGCCGCCATATGCTTGGGAGAGGCGCTTCATGAAATCGTGATCAGCATTGACGCGTAGCATTTCCTCGCTGACATCTGGCTGCACGATATAGCGCGCGGCGGCTTGTAAAAGGACGGGGCGTCCTTGCGGGTCCAATACCGGCTGGCCTTGCTCATTCTTCTTCGGACTACTCAGCAGGACGAAATACTCGCCCGGTTGGCGCGGGCGGTGGAGGACTTTCGCCCCCTCCGCATCTCGAAAGATAATCTCCGGGGGAGTCCGTTCCAACTCTTCGGCGTCCGGCTCTTTCTGATCCGACTTCAGCGGCACAATTTTCACTGTCATTTCCGCTTCCGGATCGTCGTCGCCATTAGGTTTTTTGACGCCGACGCGCAACGTCTGTTCCGTTCCGACCTTGAGCTGCCGCAGCGCCGGCCGGATGTAGGCCTGTCCTTCCTCCTCTTCCTGATGGGCCAGCCAGAGGACGCATTGTTTCCAGAACCTCTGGTGAATGTCCAACCCTTGGCGGGTTTTGGGCTGCCCAAAGGAGGTCCACAAATAAGTGTCGTAAGCCGCGAAGGCCAGCACACGCCCGCGGTTAGCATCCCCAATCTGATGCCCGACGAGCAAGGGATCGCGATTCTCCGGCATGGGCCGCCCCGCTTCCACAGGATCGACTTGCGGAGCCGCCCAAGCATAGATTGTCCCGGTCGGCTTGCGGATCAGGCGATTGTATCCCGTAATTTTAGCACGGGAACGGCGGCTGTTGAGGGCATTCCAGAGGGCCGCGGATTCTGCACGGTCTTTTGCCAAGCGGCACATCTTGTCCAGCCCCGCTTCCGTCGGCACTATCTGGTACAGCTCCAGGGGGCGTTGCGTAGCGGGGTCCACGGCTTCGACGATCTTCCCAGGCAGGGGTGTCACGGGCAGCAGGTCTTCGGGCAAGTCATAGTAAGCGTGTTCTCCGCCGAGGAACATGACTCCCAGGCCGCGCCGAAGTACACGCTCGCGGAGTTTATCCCAAAAGGCCGCATCGACTTGAAGCAACTCGCTGCCCCGGACGTTGCCAATGATCACCACATCGTAGGCCTGAGCCTCGAAGTCGAGAAATTGGCGCTCCTGAAGCGTGGGAGGTAGGTCTTGGGTTTGCCGCAACACCAGGTTGATGTCAAAGCGTTTGTCGCTACGCAAGGCGTCCAGAAGTAAGGTATTTTCCCAGCGGAGGCGATCGATCACCAGGACGCGGATGCCGTCCTTGGTCACAGTCAGGTAGGTTTCCGAGGCGTTGTTGTGCGGGCTGCTTTCACCGCTTAAGGGCACAATTTGGCCGTCCCGTTCCTGGCCGACGACGAGGCGGACTTTGACCTCTCCCGGTTGATCGGGAGCCTTGAAGGTCAGGCGGATGCGGTTGTCTTTCTCCTGAGATAATAGGAATTCGTCGGTGGCGACGCTCTTCTCTGCGACAAATACACGAGCGACAACCCGACTTCCGACATAACCATAAGCCTGAACGGAGGCGGTGACGGTCACTTCGGTCTTGATAGGGGCCGGTGCGGGATCGCATTGCACGGCGGTTACCACCAGATCACGAGTATCGGAGCGGGTGTTTTCGTCCCCGACCGTAAAGGTGGTCAACGGGACTCCGCGCCGCGCCCAGCGAGCCGCTTCTGCCACCGCAGAGTAACGCTGGCCATTGTCAGCGCCATCCCCAATCAACCAGTGCCCCCGCAGAAACCGCTCCGCCTGCCAGCGCTCGAAGCTGCGGTGCAGGTACGTCCCATAGTCGGAGCGCTTGCCATCCGCCACCGCCGACGGTGTGTACAGGCTGGTGGAGGGATCGAAGTCCGGTGAACCTATCGCGTAAAACACCACCTGTACCTGCTGCTCTTGGCTGAGTTCCTCTAAAAGCGGCTGGCACTTCTCCAGCATGCGGCGTACCGCTTCGATCCGCGATTGACTGTTCACCTCGTCCTGGACCGTCATACTTTCCGAAAGATCAATCCCCACCAACAGGACCGAGGGATAGCGTGGCTCCTGCTGCACACCAACGGCGGGGCGGACCGCCGTCATCAAAGCCACCGTCAAAGCGAAAAGGCGCAGGATGATCAGCACGGCCAACCGGCGCCGGCTGAGCTGTGGATGACTCCCATACGCCCAGAGAGTGATGCCGATGAGCACGAGAGCCAGAACCGCCCACGCTAGCAGGCCGTAGAACGGAATCGACCAGGGGTAAGCGGGTCGCAGGGTAACGAACCAGTCAGCCACTTGCATGGTTTTACCTCAAAGGTTCCGGCGATGGCGATGGCCGTTCGGCCTGCGGTTCCCTCCCAGAGAAGCGTTCCCTCCCCATCCTAGGGGAGCGGCGGTAGACGACCGCCGTCTCCCTCCGGCACCCTCGGATGGACCCATAGCACATCCGTAGCGGGAACCCAGCCCCGTGTCCCATCAGGGAGCTGCAAATGGATCCAGCCTCCGCGCTGACCGGCCCAGCGCCCCTCGACTCCGGCAGGCAACACTGACGGCACAGAGGGCGGATACTCGATCGCATTCCCCATACGCAACAGGCTCGGTCGGGCAAGGATCAGAAGTGGATGGCGGCAGTCCTCACTCTGCCACTGCCACTGTTCCCATTCCCAGACCGTTGCCAGCAGAACCGCACCGCCCAATAATCCCCCGGCCACAACGCCCCAATATCCCCGGCGGATCATCCGGAACCGTGCCAGAGCCAGCCAGCCTCCCCACCACAATCCTGTCACTAAACCCCATATTTCCCAGGGGGAACACCATCGACGGAGCCGCCCCAGGGAAACCGGCTGGCATGCCGATCGCAGCTTCGGATCGCACGCCTTAGCCACTTCCTCCCGCAAGGCAGCCCACTCCCGCTGCAAATAGCGATCCCACGGCGCCAGGGCTAATCCCTGGTGGATCGCCACAAGGGCGTGAGGGAGGTTCCCCGCCAGGTAATACGCCCGCGCTCGATTCCGGGCCAGTTCAGGTGTCTGTTCCCCTTCCCACCACAATTTTTCCCAGCAAGCGGCAGCTTGAGCAAACTGCTGGCGGGCTTTCGCTGCATCGTCACGAGCCGCCACACCGGCTTGGAAGGCTGAGACACCTGTCAACCACCATTCTATTCCTTCCATGTGAGCATATTCGCGATCCGTACTGTTCTCTTCTCTCCCCCAAACCGCCGCTGAACTTAAGAAGAGAATCATCCAGGCAAGCAAGCCTAGCCTCAACAAAGGCTGTTTCACTGCACCCAACCAGAATAGCTCTGCCTCTCGGTCCAAATCCCTGCCGGAGGGGGAATGTTGCCTCGTTTTGTGCGAAGTGATTATGAGTCGCATGGGGAGGTTTTCCACTCAAAGCTCTTCAAGCCGCAGTAGAAGCTCGATAGCCGCCTGAATCTCCGGTTCGATCTGAGACGGCGTGGGCTGGGGGGCAAACCGGCGTCTTTCCCATTCTTGGAGGAGGTGTTCGAGGCGGCTCAGCAGAGAGCCAGGGATATTCTGATCGCGCAGGACTGCCATTAACTCGGCGGGTGTAGCCCATCCCGGCGGGAGATTCCAGCGTTTTTGGATGTAATACACCACGGCGGTATGCAAGGCTTGCCACGGTTGGGAGGATTTCCGTATCCGCTCAAGCTGCCGGACCACGTTGCGGGCCAAGCGGGAACG